>AF_2010_repII_A100DRAFT_1000016_pt1 | contig 28436 bp, 35 predicted proteins | sample AmaForreplIIA100_FD_9198 | JGI IMG/M metagenome (IMG submission 9198) | reverse complement strand
CCTGTAGCGTTGCCGGATGGGGCTCCGCCTGTAGCGTTGCCGGATGGTGGTCCACTTGTGCTATTCGTCTGCGCCATAACATGGTGTGAATTCTGCATCCCTATCAAGGTGAAGGATGTGAGGAGTATTGCTGAAACTGCAATCGCCGACAGTGTCGAAATCTTTGCGTGCGTATTTTTATGCATTAGAGCCCAAAGACGGAGCATGAAATTTATTTGTTTGCTTCCTATTTTCAGAAGATAAATTGGGTATACTCTTCTACAATCAAGATATACTTTATAAAGATAGACTTAAAAATTGCGATCCTTTGTCACTGCTTCGATGTGACATTCGTGGCCCCTATGTTCCCTATCCAAGAGAGCAGCTTCTTCCTTGGATATCGGGAATGTTCCAGATTCAAGAAGCGCTTCTCCTTCCTTTTCTAAGATGACTTTGTTACAGTTATCACATACTAACTGTTGAACTACCATGTATGGACAGATATTTGTTGAAAGAGTATTTAGACTATACGTCATAGTGCAAGTCTACTAGGCAGCGTTTAGAGCCATGTTCCTCACAGGAAGTGATCAATGATGGGTATTCAAATTGCGCACGATGGCCTCGAAATTAAGTTATAATAAGAGTAGTAGTTGATATATGCTAGTGTCAAGTGAATCCTTTGATAAAAGTTGCGCATATTGTGGCAAGGAGTTCTCGAAGGATAGTTGGCCACATGTGGATGGTGATTTCAACAGGGGAGTCTCAAGAATAGAGCATTTTTGTTGTGAGGAGCACAAAAATAAATTTTTGATCGACAGACAGTGAAATGAATTATACGAATTGCTGGAAGATGAAACCCTCATCCCGTTTAACCATGTACCAGGGATTCAATTCAATCTAAGAGGACATATACAGATTTTTCCCGTATTTCTGTTTTGTAAGTTTTCAGAGGCACTTCTGCGGGTAGATTTTGTGGAACGCCATCTTCCAATTTAAATGTAGACATGTGTAGGGGACAGGTAACAGTTCTTTCGTCTTCATTCATAAAGCCTGTTGACAAATCGGCATAGGCATGAGTACAGACTCTATCTGTGGCAAAAATTGAATTCTTGAACCTTGCTAACATTATTTTCTTTTCGCCGTGATCGAATGCAAATGGTTCCTCACCGTTTAGTTCATCAGCTTCGCAAGCTTTTACCCATTCTTCCATCATTATAACCTACCTGTATTTGTAATGTTTTTCGAAAATATCTTCTGTCTCTCGATATCTGGACCTTTCTACTTCAAGTATTTGCTCCATTGCTTCGTCAGATTTTAGCATGAGAGACTTGCCTAGCCATTTATTTTCAATTAGGTAAGTAACCCATGCTCTAATCGTTGGCCCCATTTTCCTTGACAACGGCTCAAGAAAGCCATTTACAATTTCTCGTTTTGCACCCTCTCTGCTCAAACCTCGAGACATCAAATAGAAGATCTCATTCTCGTCTATCTGCGCCACTGATGCTGAATGGGTGGCCTTCACTTCGTTAGTCTCAATCTCCAGGCCTGGTATTGCATCTGATTTTGCACTCTTGTCTAGTAATATTGCATGTCCTGCCAAGTAAGANTCCGAAGCTTTTGCTTCTTTATCAATTTTTATCATACCTTTGAATAAAGATTTTGAAGCATCTTTCATAACGGATTTGACCAGNACTCTGCCCCTAGAGCTTGTTCCGTGATGAATTAGGTTTGAAGTCACATCAAATGATTGGCTCCCTATCCCAAATAGAATTTCGACATCCTCGGCTGACGCGCCAGGCCCCTTCATTATGCTGTCAATTTTGTATCTCGACAACTCGGCACCAAACATTCCGAGATACCATGACATTTTACTATCTCTCTCTACAAAGGCTTTCCTATTAGAGAAATTAATAGCGCTTCTATCCATAGCTTGTAGGGTTACTATCTCTAGATTGGCGTTAGGTTTGACATGGGATTCCATTAGTTCGAAATAAGCTTGTTGATTTGAATTATTCCCATTCATTTTTGGTGAATATATCTCTTCTACTATAGTTGCCCTAGAGCCTGTATCTGCAATAATTATATTTCTAGATATTGAAGAATTCCCATCATCTGCAAGCGAGTTTACGATTCTGATAGGCTCATCAACTACTACATTTTTGGGTATATATATAAAAATACCAGACTTGAAGGCTGATGCTTCCAATGCTAGAAACTTATCCTCACCATAATCAAGTCGATTGGATATTAACTGGCCCTTTATTAGGCTCTCGTGTTTGATCAATGCTTCTTGAAGGTCCGTAATTATGATTCCAACTTTCGAGATCTTTTGGGGGATCGTTTTATTGTTAATTGCAGACCCTATTCGCAGTACACTAGCACCTGGTTCTGTTTCCTTCAATCTCTCACGAAGTTCCGCATGTGGTTGAAGGCGAGCTATGGATTCAGGTAGTCTGATGCTTTCCTCCCTCAAGCGTTTCACGTCAGAATATTTGGAGTATAGGGGTGAAACCTCAGCTGGAAGAGCGGCATATTTTGAAAAAGCTTCNCTTCTCATCTGGCTTAGCCAACCTGGCTCTTTACATTCCGATATTATATTGTTGATATAGGCATCATTAATAGAAGATAACATCAACCTCGCTCAATGCCCCAAAAAGAAATAAAGATAATTGTGTAGCTCTAACCGACTGAACCTTCCATTTCCATTTTTACTAGTCTGTTCAGCTCAACTGCATATTCCATTGGCAGCTCTTTGGTGAAGGGTTCCATAAAGCCCCCGACGATCAAGGAAAGGGAATCAGACTCTGTAAACCCTCTACTCATTAAATAAAAGATTTGATCCTCTCCTATTTTTCCCACTGTTGCTTCATGAGAAATTGTTGCATCTTCTTCATTAACTTCTACATAGGGATATGTGTCAGTCCTAGAGTTCTCGTCTAACAATAATGCGTCACACCTGACATTCGATTTTACCCCTGTAGCACCCTTAGCTACATGAAGAAAGCCTCTGTAGGTTGTCCTGCCAAAATCTTTGCTAATTGATTTGCTTGTGATCCTAGAGGTCGTGTTCGGTGCCAAATGGACTGCCTTAGCACCTGCATCTTGATGCTGACCAGAGCCTGCAAATGCAACTGAGATGACTTCAGCGTGAGCGTTCTTTCCGAGCATGTAAACACCAGGATACTTCATGGTTAGTCTACTCCCTAGGTTTCCATCGATCCATTCGACGGATGCATTTTCATATGCGTAGGCTCTCTTTGTGACCAAATTGTATACATCCTTGCTCCAGTTTTGAATTGTTGTATATCTGATCTTGGCACCTTTCTTAGCGATTAGTTCCACAACGGCTGAATGAAGAGATTCTGTAGAGTAAACCGGAGCAGTACAGCCCTCGATATAATGAACCTCGGAGCCTTCATCTGCTATTATTAAAGTTCTTTCAAATTGACCTATATTTTCCGCATTAATTCTAAAGTATGCTTGCAGTGGTAGCTCGACCTTGACGTTAGGGGGGACGTAAATGAAAGACCCACCAGACCAAACTGCGCTATTTAACGCCGCGAATTTATTGTCTTCTGGTGGAATGACCTTTCCGAAATGTCTTCTCATTAGATCAGGCTGCTCTTTGACAGCAGTATCAGTATCAATAAATATCACTCCTTGTTTTTGAAGGTCTTCTCTCAAATTATGATATACCACTTCAGACTCGTACTGAGCACCCACGCCTGCAAGGAATTTTCTTTCAGCTTCAGGTATACCTAATTTTTCAAAAGTAGTCCTTACAGAGTCGGGCACATCATCCCAACTTTTGCCTTGCTTTTCAGAAGCCTTGGCATAATAATATATATTTTGAAAATCAATTTTTGACATATCGCCTCCCCAATTAGGCATTGGTTTACTCAAAAAGACCTCGTAGGATCTGATTCTAAACTCTCTCATCCAATCTGGCTCGCCTTTCAGTTTACTAATTTCTTCCACTGTGCCTCTAGACAAACCCTTTTTACTCAAGTAAACATACAGTTCAGTAGAATCCTTAAAGTCATATTTGCTATAATCCATGTTGATTTCTTTAGTGGCCATGTAAGTTATAACACCGTTATGTTTTATATATGTTTTAGCCCAAATGAATCATCATTCTCTAAATCAATATGCGAATATTTCTAAGCAATCAGCACCTGCCCTGTGATGGATGGACTAATGGCGAGGATCTGAACTATCTCCTCAATTTTCACTCTCGAGAAATGAAAGTGAATTACCGCTTAGAGCAAATATGTAAGAGTAAGATTGGAGTAAGAGGGAGGGTAACGTTACCAAGAGATTCTAGTAAATTCCACCCCTTCATGCCAAGACCTACACCGTGTTCAATTGATTCCCACACCGGATGTGGTTCTATTCTGTCCTAAACGTAGAGTCCATGGCTTCAGCTGACCGTTTACGTCCTAGCACGTTTCTAGCAACTTGTATTGTTCCAGTTATAGTGTGCTCCTCTGATTCAAAATATTGAATATCTCTTTTCTTCAACTCTTTGCTCGTCATTGGCCCTATAGTAATAACTGCTTTGACATTCCGTAACANTGTCGTGATTTTCTCTTCATGCAAAATTCTATTGGTTATTTCAAAGAATGCTTTCACATTAGACGCACTCGTGAAGACAATTGCATCGACCCTTTTTTGTTCCAAGAGCGACACAAACTCCTTCCATACAGGGGTTAATCCAGAAGTGCGAATTGTGTATAGAAAAAATACACTTACGACCATTTTTAGCGAAGATAATGCGTCTTCAATTAAGTCATCTGACGCTTCACTTCTAGGAATGATTATTTTTTTTCCGGGTATTTTTTCCATTTTGGCCAACAGCTCGATGAGTCCTTGCGATGAGTAATTTTCAGGCATTAATTTGACATTGATCCCATGATTGATCAACCTTTGTTTAGTCTTGGGACCAATTGCAACCACGGTACAGGAATTTAGTAGCGCAACTAGTTGATCGGATCTAAAAATATCATTCGAACCATCGAATAGAATATCTACCACCCGAGGGCTCAAAAATGCACAGTATGGTTCTTCATTTTTAATGCTATTTACGAGATTTATGAATCCAACCATGGCTGATTTTGGTTTCGGAATTATCTCGATGGCCGGCAGCGCTATCGCTGTTCCCCCTTCAGAGGTAACGAGATCAGAAAACTCGGAAGCTTCAACCCTATCTCTCGTTATGGCCAGAAGCTTGTATTTCAGGGGAGTCGCCAGTTTTACGACCTCGAAAACCATGCAAGTCTCTTGTGTAAAGACACGACTTTCCCAATAATAATAACAGCTGGGGGCTTGACTTGTGCGCGTCTAGCTCTCCTTACTATGTTCCCTAAATTTCCAACAAGTTCTCTTTGTTTCTTGGTGGTTCCATTCTCTACGATCGCAACTTTAGTACCTATGTTCATTCCAGAATTGATCAAAATGTTGCATATCCGAGGTAGCTCTTCAACTCCCATTAGTATCACCAACGTATCTATGGCGGAGGCTAGTTTTCTCCAGTCTACCTTCGGTTCATTTTTTGAAGGGTCTTCACGACCAGTAACTATTGCAATAGAGGAAGAAAAACGTCGATGTGTTAAAGGGATGCCTGAATAGGCCGCTGATGCAACTGCGGATGACACGCCTGGAATAATTTCGAATTTTACATTATTTTTTAGTAGGTATTCTGCCTCTTCGGCCCCTCTCCCGAAAATAAAAGGGTCTCCGCCTTTCAATCTCAGGACCCGTTTTCCCTTGATGGCATACCCTACCATCAGCTTATTAATGTGGGCTTGTTGGGAAGCGGTATCACCTTCGGATTTTCCTACAAAAACTGCCTCCGAATTGGATGGAATTTGATCAATAATTTCTTTGCTCACGAGTCTGTCGTAAAAGATGACATCGCATGTCTTCAAAAGTCTCATTGCCTTCACTGTAATCAATTCCGGATCCCCAGGACCGGCACCGCATATGAATACCTTCTTCATCCTCAACTTAGTTTATTCCATCTCTTCACGGCTGCACGCCAGCCTGCAGCCAAATCTGTTGCTCCGTTTCTCAGAAGCATATCTGCCATCTCGGCACCTACAACATCAGGATGCATCATCTTGGAAATCTTTTTTGCCCTGATATTCTTAGTCCCATCCGGAGAAAATATACTGGCATATAGTGTCAATGTGTCGTGCCTGGGTATACCGACAGCAACTACCCCTACAGGGAACCTGCATCCAGCCTCTAGTTTAGAAACAGCAGAAAGTTCGGCATCGGCTTCAATCCTAGACCGCGCGTCTTCGGCCTCCTTTAAGATAGAGATGAGCTCTGTATTATCCCGTCTGCACACCATTGCAATTGCTCCTTGCCCAGGCGCAGGTACAAACTCATGTATGTTGAATCTCTGAGCTATTGTTTTTGTCATACCAAGTCTAGTCAGACCTGCTTCCGCAAGAACTACTGCATCATAATCTCCATTCACAGATTTGCTTACCCTAGTCTCTACATTTCCACGAATCGGTTTCACCTTCAAATCTGATCTTAGTCTAAGTATTTGAATCGCTCGTCTTAGGCTACTAGTCCCGACAACTGCACCTGGAGGTAAAGCATCTAATTTCAAATTTCTCTTGCTAACAAGAACGTCGTTGGGCCTGGATCGCTTAGGGATGCTCGCTACAACTAGCTTTTTAGAAAGATCTGAAGGTATATCTTTCAAACTGTGAACTGCAAAATCGATCTTTCCAGACATGACTGCTTGATCCAACTCTTTCTCAAAGATCCCTTTCTCATTTAGAGCAAACAACGGTCTCCTGTCTGCATCCCCACGAGTAATTATGGGCACAATTTCGAATTCATGTGAACCAGTTCTTCTCAAAGTCCTTAGCGCAATCTCTGTCTGGGCTATAGCAAGCCTGCTTCCTCTGGTTCCTACCTTTGGTCTACTCATAGAGATAATTTCACATTCTGTAGAGAATCGTGGTACGATTCTATAGTCCTATCTACATCATCCTCACAATGTGAATACGACACAAAACAGGTTTCATGAGGCGATGGTGGGATAAAAACACCTCTTTTCAATAGTTCTGAGAAGACTTTTCTAAATATTTGAGGATCGGATTGATTTGAGCTATTTGCATTTACTACTCTGTTATTTGCGAAGAAGATTTGAAACATTGAACCGATATTATTAACAGTCCATTCGAGTTTAAGCTCCGCAAGCGTGTCTTTTATTCCATGTACAATAACATCGCAAATTTTTGCAATTTTCGGGTATATCTCGCTCTTTAATTCACACAAAGTCTTAATAGTTGCAATGCTTGCAGAGACACAAATTGGATTCCCGGCATAGGTGCTGGCCTGGTAAACTTTTCCGCTAGGCGAAAGTTGTTGCATTATATCCCTTCTACCAGCTATAGCTGCAATCGGAAATCCATTACCCAATGCTTTCGAGAATGTAGCTAAATCTGGCTTAACTCCGAAGAACTCTGCTGCGCCTCCCAGGGCAAGACGAAACCCAGTAACAACCTCATCGAAAATCAACACGACATCATTCTGAAGTGTGATCCTTCTAACCTCATTGAGGTATTGCTTCTCAGGTAGGACTAATCCCATGTTTGCTGGGACTGGTTCCAATATAACACAACCTATGTCGGGATCATGCTTGATCAATTGCTCTAGTCTTTCGGGATCATTATAGGGGAGTACTAATGTATTTGAAACCGCTTCTGGTAGAAGGCCATCGGAAATATCTGTATAATTATGAGACTCTAAAACATAGTCGTATGCACCATGATAACACCCCTCGAATCTCACAATTTTTTTTCTCTTTGTATATGCCCGGGCCAACCTGATCGCGTTCATTGTAGCTTCCAGCCCAGTGTTTACAAGTCTCGTCATGTCGGCGCATCCCACAGTTTCTGATATTAATTCTGCTAATCTCACCTCTCCCTCAGTCGGAACACAGAGCAAGCTCCCATCTTCCATTTGTTGCTTAACCGATTCGATCACGGCAGGAAAGCTGTGACCTAGCAGCAACGTCCCATAACCCATACAGTAGTCAATAAATGTCTCATTATCTACTGTTAGGATTTTACTACCCTTTCCAGAGACAGCAAAAAATGGGAATGGATCGAAGAAACGTACCGGGCTATTAACCCCTAGGGGCATGACCTGTTTAGCTCTTTCAAAAAGGGACCTTGAATTGCTAACCATGATGGAAATGGTAGTCTACAAAATTTTATAATTGTATCGAGTTATGCAAATTTATTTATTCGTTGAGCATAGTAGCAATCTTTTTTGCAAAATATGTAATAATAATATCTGCCCCGGCTCTTTTGATTGCTGTCATAAATTCAATTATGACCTCGTCTTCGTCTATCAAACCCATCCTAGAGCCAGCCTTTATTAACGCATATTCACCGGAAACGCTATATGCACAAATGGGCAAGTTTGTGGCCTTTTTCGCTTGATAGATCAAGTCTAGGTATGGTACCGCTGGCTTGATCATGATAATGTCAGCCCCCTCAAGAACATCCAATTCAATTTCACGCATTGCTTCTCTTGCGTTGGCAAATGACATCTGATACGATTTCCTGTCCCCAATTTGAGGACGAGAGCAGGCGATATCCCGAAAAGGCCCGTATAGAGGAGAAGCGTGTTTTGCTGAATATCCGATTATAGCTACATCCATAAACCCTTTTTCGTCTAGGCCTTTCCTAATGGCCTTTACCTGTCCGTCCATCATGGAAGATGGTGCCACCATATCTGCGCCAGCGATAGCATGGCTATTCGCTACTTTCGATAAAGTGCGCAGGGTTATGTCGTTATCAACCTTTCCACTTGTAATTAGACCGCAATGACCGTGCGTAGTATATTGGCAAAGGCAGACATCAGTTATAATAGCAATTTTATTTCCAAAATGTTCGCGTATTAAGTTAACAGAATTTTGTACTATTCCTGATTCTAAAAAAGCCGAGTTAGCTTGGCTATCCTTCTTGGAAGGGATGCCAAATAATATTATACCTCGTATACCAAGGTCTATGGTCCTCTCAACTTCAGCGATAATCTCGGAAGGTGGAATCCTTTCTATTCCTGGAATTGATTGCATTGTCCTACGTTTATTTATACCTTCTTGCACAAAAATTGGCGATATTAGATTTTTAACTGATAAACGGGTTTCTTGTACTAGCTCTCTAACCGCAGGACTGCTTCTCAGCCTCCTTAACCTAACGATCGGATATCCTGGTGCGCATTCGTATTTACCGTTCTTCATTATAATTAAACAGCCTAGCTACAATTCTCTTAATGTCTTCACTTTTATCATTTCCAATCTCCTTCCTGAGGCTATTCATTGGTGTAGACATAACGGCTTCGACTATCGCGTAGGATAATTGTTCGACTATTCTATACTCCTCTGGCCCTATCTTGTTTCCGAGAATGGAAATCGCCTTCTTAAATTCACGTTCTCTAATTTTTTCTACTTCTTTGAAAATAGAGATAACCATTGGTTCAGCTTCCTTTCTCTTAAGAGCCATGCCAAACAGCTTCATCTCTTCGTCAATTATCCTCTCAGCTGAGACAATTTCATTTTTGCGTGTCTTAATATTTTCTTGGACTATTTGTGCGATCTTATCAATGTTAAACAATTTAACCTTCTTTATCGTTGCTACTGTCTCTTCCACTGTCCTTGGATTGGACAAATCGAAAAGCACTAATTGCTTATTTCTATTAGACATGGCTTTTTCAATTCTTTCGTGGGTGATTAAGTAATACGGTGCAGTAGTCGCCAGAAAGATCAAGTCGATCTCTTGGAACAATTGTACAGCTGAGTCGAATGTGATTGGATTTCCACCCATTGTATCTGCAAAAGATCTGGCCCTCTCGAAGGTTCTACTGGTAATCATGAAATTAGCCTGTCTCTGCCTCAATGATTTGGCAACGAGACTCGCTCCTTCTCCTGAGCCTATCAATAATATTTGCTTCTTGTTTAAATCGTCAACGCACTCCGTAGCCAGTTTGACTGCCACAGAACCAATTGAAACACTGCCCTTGTTAACGCCGGTGTTGGTTCTGACCTTGCTTCCTACCTTAACCGCCTTGTCAAATATGACTGTGAGATAAGCACCCGCATAATTATGGTTGCGAGCAAATTCAAATGCGCGCTTCACTTGGCCTAGCACCTGATCTTCACCGAGAACCAATGAATCTAGTCCTGACGATAATCTTAAGAGATGTAATATTACTTCATTTCCATTATTAATTTCAATGTTAGTGGCAACTTCATTGATTGATAATCCAGCCGCGTTTGCCCATCCTTCAAGCAATTTTTCTTGATCCACATCTGGGCTTGCAGCAAACACCTCGACTCTGTTACACGTCTGTACTATTACACATTCCTTTAATTGGGCTGTTTCTATTAGCTTTCGATGTGCGATATTTATATCAGCGAAGGCGAATCGTTCAAGAAGGTGGATAGGAGCATTACGATAGGTTATTCTGGCATTGATTACCTGTAAGGGCTGTGAAAGTGCCGACGATGTTCTCACTATTATTCTTTCTCCCATTCACGCAATAGTTCTAATGTCGTACTTTTAGCATCCTCTGTCTTACCCTCCTTAATAAGGTTCTGAATACGATCATTCTTAATCAAGGAATATAGAAATTTTTTTCTTTCTCCGACTGTTTCAATAGTTGACTTCGCAGCGGCACGCGCATATTCCTGTAATTTAACATTTTCTATGTCTGTTTTTTTTATGACCTTGCGAAGCGTCCTTTCTGCCTTAATCCTTACTCTGCGTGACATTATAGGACTCTTGCCCGCTGTGGATATTGCTACTTGCATTATGCCTTCGATATTGATAATAGAGGCATATGAAAAGTCACTGAATGCTGGATCGTCAACAGCGTATACAAATAGGTGCTTGTCGCGTGCCTTCTCCACAATGTTTCGATTTAATTCCTTATCATTAGTTGCTGCGAGAACTAAAAACAAATTATCATAGCTATCAAGTATGCTTGAATCTTTTATCCTTGTCTTTACTATTTCAATTCGCCCTTGCTCCCTTAGTTGATTTAGGTCACGATTCAATCGATCGCTTACAACTGTAATTTTGCAATCCTGATCCAATAATCCCCTGATTTTTCTGCTCCCTTCGTCCCCGCCACCTATCACTAGTACATGTTTGTTGTTGAGATTCAAGTCAACTATCAATCACACGCACACACCAAAGTGACGAGAAGAAATCTCCTCATCTCAATTTAATTGTTACATCCATGAATTCGATCTTTGATGTTTGGATTACTAATGATGTAAACGATACTTCAATATTGGCTTAAAACTAATTAGTAGCGATATCAACTAATCTAGTATAAGTCTTGGAAAACGACAATTCCCTTAAAGTCCGATTGAGTCTTGACACTATAGAACAAATTGGCCCTGCTACAAAGACTAGGTTAGAACAAGCAGGCTTTTCCTCTATCAGGGATCTGATCGTCAGAGGCCCTTTGGATATCTCGGAAGCTACCGGAATGGAAATCGAAAAATCCACTTCTTTGTGTAATCAGGCTAGAAATAGATTAGAAGACCTGGGCATTATTGACAGGAGCTTCGTCACGGCCACCCATCTCTATGATAAAAGAAAGAGGGAAGATCGTCTCTCAACTGGTTCACGGAATTTGGATGATCTCTTTGGGGGTGGTATAGAGCAAAGAGCTGTGACTGAAATCTACGGAGAATATGGCACCGGAAAGTCTCAAATATGTCACACGTTGTGTGTTATGGTTAAACAGACTACATCGGATGGAGGGTTAGCAGGCAAAGCTCTTTACATCGATACAGAAAACACGTTCAGGCCGGAGCGAATTGTATCCATTGCAGTAGCCAGGAAAATGGATCCACAGGTCGCGCTGGATAATGTAATAGTTGCAAAGGCCTATAACAGCGCCCATCAGGAATTGATCATCCAAGAAAGCGGTCCAGTCATCGACGAAATGAACGTAAAATTGCTTGTAGTAGATTCTGCCGTAGCACATTATAGAGCTGAATTTATCGGACGAGGCGTCCTATCTGAAAGGCAGCAGAAACTTAATAAATTTATGCATATGTTGGTGCGAATCGCAGAAACCTATGAAGTGGCCATCTTAGCCACGAATCAAATCCAATCCTCTCCGGATGCGATTTTTGGTGATGCATTCAGACCTACCGGGGGTAATGTGGTGGCGCACACAAGCACATACAGAGTTTTCTTGAAGCGCTCCGGAAAAAACCGAATTGCTAGAATGGTTGATAGCCCGTATCATCCAGAGCGTGAAGTATTATTCACGCTCTCTGAACAGGGAGTATCCGATCCTCCAGGAAGATGACGAAATAGAACATAACATAAATAAAGGCCTCAGAGCATCCACCTACAATGCCACGTTCACAAGGCACGAGAAGGAAATCTCGTTCTGTTCTAACTAAACGTAACGCCTGTAGAGGTTTATCTTACTTACTAACAGAATACAAAGTGGGCGAAAAGGTCGTTATTGATATAGACCCCAGCGAGCATACAACCACTCCCCATAGGAGGTTTCAAGGTAAAATAGGAGTTGTTTTGGCGGTCGGGCGAAGAATCTTGAAAGTCAAGGTCGGGGTGGGAGAAAAAAATAAGATCTTGCAAACTAAATTTAACCATATAAAGCCATTCACTGGAGGAACCTAAGTGACTGATATACTTAAAAAGGAAATCATAACACTATCTGAATCCAAAGAAATTTTGGATAAAGTCAAGTCAGATGATATGGACCAAATCCAACGATGGACATATGACTATGTAGTTAAGTTTGCGAAAAATGATTCAAAGACTGCTAGAGAGAAGGTGAACCGACTTATTGAGGAGTGTGAATTAAAGGAAGAAGAAGCAGTGGAGGTAATCAACGTATCGCCATCTTCACTGGAAGAACTGAGAGCTTTTACGTTTGGTTGGAAAAAGCTGATCCTTACAGAAACCTTGCAAAAAATGTTGAACATAATCAAAACTCCCAATGAAAGTTAAATAAAAAGGTAAACGGTTATCTAGGCAGGAGAAAGGGAAGAAAAGATCGACATTGTCAGCTTGGCTAAGGGGTTATGGCAGTAACAGCAGAGTCGTTGGCGAACAGAATTCGGGGATACCGTTGGGTCAACGTAGGTATGAGGAATATGCATACGTATTGGACTTTACCCAACGAGCTAAATCGTCGACTGTGAGAGGCAAGGAAGGCATGATTATTCAGGCCGTCGGAGAAGAGCGACTCACATTACTTGAACTCTTGGGCACACAGAATATGAGCGTCGAAATAGGTGAAAGGGTCTATATTGGAAGGGAAGGTCGAGATAAGGTGATGAGTGTTCTGGGTAGGCTCGAATATGACTACATATCGCAATCTGCTAAGAATGAGCTGCCTAGTGTGATTGAAAAGATCGTTTTAGCAAACCAAAAACGGTTCATTGATTATGTAAACACAGCTCAACCTATTACTCCCAGGATTCATGCCTTAGAGCTTATTCCTGGAATCGGAAAGACCTACATGATGAGCATAATAAAAGAGCGAGAGAAGAAGAAATTTGAAAGCTTCTCGGAAATCCAGCAAAGAGTAGGATTACGAGAACCAGCCAAGCTAATGGCAAAAAGAATAGTTGACGAAATAACGGGCGAGGCCAGGATGAGCTTGTTTGTCAGAAAATGAGAACGCGAACACGAAAGATTCTCGGTCAGCACATGCTAAGAGATGAACGAATAGTTGATAGACTTTTAAAAATAGCTATGATTAATGAGAACGAAATTGTTTACGAAGCAGGTACTGGAGACGGGAGCCTGACAAGCTCTCTATGCAAAATAGCTCGGTCGGTGGTCTCGTTCGAAATCGATAATACCTTGTACGTTAAATCTAGAAAAATTATGTCAAGCATTCCTAACTTGAGATTGGTGAATGCTGATATTTTTGACCTCTTTTCTCTAACATTTGATGTATTCATTTCAAACCTTCCTTACTCTAGGAGCAAACAAGCGCTAGAATGGTTGACGCTACAAAGCTTCAATAGAGCTATCCTTACCGTCCAGAAGGATTTTGCAGATAAATTGCTGGCATGTCCTGGAGATAAAAACTATCGAGCGATCACTGTAGTAGCACAATACTCTTTTAATATAGAGCGGCTTTTTCTCATTCCTAAGCACTCATTCGAGCCGCCACCAGGAGTAGAATCTATAGTTATCAAATTGGTTCCGAAGCGACAAAGGCTCCCCACCACATCTTCGATCATAAAAAATGTGAATCTCCTGTTCTCTTCTAGACATAAAAAAATATTTTCAATATTAAGAAAATACAAAACAAAAAATAGTTCGAGACTAGAGATAGGACCTGACAAAAAGGTAGAACAATTAATGCCTTATCAGTTGATTAAACTCGCGGAATACATTGCGATTAATTGATATTTGCCCTTATAGAAGTGTCGTTACCTAGTATTGTGGAATTGGAAGTTTTCAGAAAATCGAGCTCAGGCAAGCAGATATGCTACAATCAGAAATTAAATACGCATTTTTAAATGAACTTACTTAGAAGTTAATTCTATTCTCGCAACCATGTCATTTTGAAAGGGAGGAAAATCAGATAACTTGTTCACTTGAGTATATTCTCCTTTTTCTGAATAGTAAGAGTAATGAATGGTATAGTTTTCCAAGTTAAGAGTCTCCAATTGAGGTTTCCCAGACGAGTTATCCACCACTGAAATTGTCCTATTATTTGGAGAATAAATTTTCATAAAGTCAGCCATATTCAATCGAATAGGCCTGATATATTCAACGTGTATCTTGGATCCTACTCTATCCGTATGAATCACATGTAGACATTCCTTCCCGCTGAGAGTATCATTTCCAACTCCTGCGGGCAGCAGATTCTGCTTTCCGTCAACCAATACCTGGACTGTTGGATAAAGATTAAACTGATCTGCTCCTTGTGACTTGAGACATATTTTCGAAGGTATAGGCGGCGGAACAAAATGTGGGATTATAATCAATGATACGAGAAGAGATGCACCCATAGCAATCGGAGGAATTAGTATCTCCTTTTTTCCTAATCTTCTTGGAGGCTTTTCTTCTTTGACCTTGCGCTTGGGCATCGCGAATGTACCGCACTGTACAAGAATTGGATGCGGTATTATTAAGATTCTCCAGTTCTGAGGTACCAATTCGTAAGATGGAAGGACTTTTCTATTGTACATACTCAGTACTTAATGATTATGGAAATAGTTCAGATGTCAGATATACATATAGGCAGCATGTTCAAGCAAGATACTTTTGATCTGTTAGTAGAGGAAATCAATAGTTTGGAACCGGACGCAATTATTATAACCGGCGACCTTACGGACGAAGGATTACTTTTTCAGTTCGAACGGGCTCGATCCGAGTTACAGAGGTTCAAGTGTAGAAGCAAAATTGTCTTGGCCGGTAACCATGATTACAGGCACACTGGCTATCTTCTCTTTAAGAAATTCTTTCAATCAAAGCAAGTGTTTGAACTAGATGATGACGTGGTACTTGTAACCCTTGGCACTGCAAGGCCGGATAGGGACGAAGGGGAGGTGGGGTATAGACAAAATAAATGGATGAGCGATATCTTGTCTAACTATGATGGCAAAACAAAGATAGTTGCGATGCACCACCATTTAATCGGTATACCAGACACTGGCACAGATAAAATTATCATCTTGGATGCTGGTGACACATTAATGGCATGTTTGCAAGCCAAAGTTGATTTAGTGCTCTGTGGCCACAAACATAGGCCTTGGATCTGGAAGTTAGGGTCGCTTGAGATAGCCTATGCCGGAACAGCAAGCTCAGAAAGATTCAGAGGATTTTTCGAGAACGCTTATAACATTGTCCAAATCGAGGGCAAGAAGTCGCAGGTAGACATAAAGATAGTTGGAGGTAGACGTATGGCACTTAATAGTCTTGTGGATGATTATGCCAAGGAAGGCTTAAGCCAAACCGACGAGGATTAAACAAAAGGAACTAATCCCCGGACTACAATTATGATTTGGGAACGAAGCCAGATCTAAATGTCTTTTTGGGGTAGTTAATAGGGGTTTGGGAACGTCTATTACTTTTTTCGTTCGCATGCCTAATTCTGGCTGAAAACACCATCCTGGAATGAGCGGCAAAGATATATCCCATACTATAGTCCTGATTTCTGTTGACTGTCCACCATATTGAATTCTTAGCCATAGACTATATATGTCTCCAAACTTCGGGAAGATAATAAGCAAAAGGTGCATTGTTGTCTATACATATCGATGGCGCCAGCCGTGGCAACCCAGGCAGTTCGGGGATCGGAATAGTAGTTACAAAAGATAGTAACAAAGTTACGGAGTATAAAGAATTCGTAGGTACGAAGACCAACAATCAGGCTGAATACCTTGCATTGAAGAAGGCACTTGAAGTTGCCTCCTCTCTTGACAACGAGGTGACAATTTTATCTGATAGTGAGCTAATCATAAATCAAAGGCTGAACTTTTACAAGGTCAGAAACAAGCAACTTAAATATCTTTTCAGGCAGATCTCGTCTTTGGAAAGGCAGTTCAAAATTGTGAATTACAAACATGTTCCAAGAGAACTAAACAGACAAGCAGATTTGTTAGCCAATCAAGCAATAGACGAACGGATTAAATATAAAAATGGCACCAGATGATCTGATTGGCAGCAGTGAAGACTCAGAGTTATTCTAATTTTAAATAAAATATGAAGAAAAGGTATTTGGCTGAGCTGCCAATATTTATTGGATATTTTAGCATCAAATTACCTATGAATATTACGTTCCTGTATCACCTTTCATGTTATTAGATTGCCCTCTAATCTTATATCCACACGTTTTGGCAAGTCTTAGCCCAAAATGAAATTGCATCTATCTAAAGGATAGCGGATGATTTCAAGTACGGTCGTATTTGAGGCGTAATTGCCCTTTCATATTACCAGTCTACCTAGTACGTAGGAAAAACCAATCAACGAGATATAGCCTAATTATTTTTCAAATTACGTTTTCTTGGTTATGGTTACGACATCCTCATCAATTAGGAGGTGATCCATACCGACCTTTTGTCCACCAAACTTAACACTCTTCCCCCATATTTGCGCATATCTGAAATTTCTGACCACACTGCGATGTATCCTGTTACATACATCTTCAATACTCGCTCCGTTTTGCATTATCATAGGCTCTTTAAAGTCAGTCTCTTTGCCCTTTTCTCGCATGTATATTCGAATGAAATCTAATTTTTTGTAGATTTCTTCTTTTAGAGCATCTATATTTATACCAGCGTCTGCGGCTATTGGGATAAAATCACTCCCGATTGCTGATTGGACCTCTCGTATGAAACCCTGATTTACTAGGTCTATCTTGTTTAATACAGTTAGGGAGGGAATGTATGCTCTGTTGCTATTTAAAACATCAATTAGCTGATCGTCTGTGAGATCCCGTTCTCTTATGACTACTCTACAATTGCGAACTCCGTATTCATTTAAAATCTCTTGAACAAGTTTTTCAGAAATCTTATTTGGTACCAAAAAGTTTATCGATAGTCCCCCTGAAGATGCACGCTCTAATACTACGTCTGGAGGTTTGCTATCGATCCTAATTCCTATCCCAAATAGCTCTTTTTTTATGATAGGCAGATGTTGGGCCTGGAATACATCAAGGACTATGAGGATCAAATCAGCGGTTCGGGCGATTGATAAGACCTTTTTTCCCAAACCCTTCCCTGCAGCCGCGCCCTCAATAATTCCTGGCATGTCGAGAATTTGGATCCTTGATCCTCTGTAATGCATCATCCCTGGGATGACTGTGAGCGTTGTGAATTGATAAGAGCCAACCCTTGACTTGGCATTTGTCAATCGATTAAGGAGAGTAGATTTCCCTACACTTGGCATTCCTATGAGGATAACCGTAGCGTCACCACCTTTTCTAACATCGAAACCTGAAGCACCACCGCCTGTCGATAGCGTTCTCCTTTGAGAGTTTTCCTCCATTTCCCGCCTCAGCCGCGCTATTTTCGCCTTTAATAGGCCGATATGATGCTCAGTTGCCTTATTTATCTGAGTTTTGTGAATTTCTTCCTCTATAGCCTTTATCTTCTCTGGGATGCCCACGTTAAATTTATTGCACGATTGGATTATTATCAGTTTAGTCGTTATTATGGGGACACACTTTTTCGGACGGAATTTCATTTGCAATCGTCGAGGAAGGAGTAAATCTATATTTCGTACTGCTACTCGAGGATCATTATGAAAATGTGTGACAGATGCGGAAGAATTAGATTTTATTCTTTGAACTTTATATTTTCGAAATCGACTTGTAACGAATGTTATTTGGCTGAACTTGGCCAATCTAGTCCTACAGACATCCGTGAACAAGCAAGTGGTTTTAGGTAATATCCTTTTGTGAGCGGAGAGTACTCGTGTGTTAGATTCAGCGAAACTGATCCAGACACTCGTATGCATCTGAGCCATCTGGATTAACGCTCATTTTAAACTAAGAATTTAATCTAAGATTGTGTCCCATAGGGTAAGAAATAATATCCGGGATACCCGTTCTATTAAAGAATATGTTTGTATCGATTAAGTTAGTAGACAGAGTGCACAAGAGTCTGGCATATTTCAGTCATATGTATTAATCATGTGATTCACTCAAAAACAATAAAAATTGATTCTGAACATTAGCCAGGCTAACATTAGATTCTTGTCGTACTTCATTATACTAAATTGCACTTATCACAGATTTTTTGAATCACATTTGTCATAATTTGCTATGAAGAAGTTTTATTGCAGCACGAAGTTCCCCGATGCTTCATTTATGGCAACACCTTATTATTGTCTAGACTTGTATTCACAATTTCATTTTCTGTTAAACGTCAAGAAAAGATAATAAATGTGGGGCCTAAGTGATTCAATTCTATTGGTTTTGGAATATTCTATTTGGTTATCTGGAACGAATCGTTCTATTTCTGTACCAAGGGTATGTGCTTATCATATTCACCAGCTCCGGCTTCGTAAGTTACAATATACGCCTTGTCACCCTTTATAGCCCCAATTTCCGTATCTTTAAGGAAAGTATTGCCATCCGAATAAGTATATGTAATTAATTTATAAGCAGGTAGCGTGGCTAGAACATTTTTTGTAGTTGATTCAATCAATTTAAAATTTCTAAAGGATTGTTGCAAGTCACTCAAACCTTCGCTTGAGTATTGAGATACTGATACTCCCTTTTCGTCTGAGATATCGTCCGTGCTGACATGTAGGCTCACGTTAGAGTTACTAGCTGGTGGATAATAGGTAACGATATCGGTTTCTGTGTCTTATTTTGGGAGGATACTGGAATTTAGTTCAGTATATAGAGTTAGAATATGTCTGTAGGTTCGTCGGAGTAAGTTGTGCTAAAGCGGTCAGCTTTAGAGAGTCAATCAAAGTCACTCCCGACAACACGACAACTAATATTAGTAATGGGACTATAGTTTTTCTCTTCATAGCTTGCTTTCATTGTGGTTGACTGTAACATTTAAGTGAATCCACAAGTCACAAATACCTGTTAATTTGTGTTCATTTTGCAGAAATCTCACGTCAACGGTACAAAGGCTAACTTGAATATTTAGGTTATAACAATGTATTACTAGTACGGGGACCCGTACTAAGCCGAGGGGTAGTATCAGTCAGAGAAATTTGTATTTGAGTTGGTTTTCGACTATTTTTTTTAGTTGAACTTGTGCTATTCTAGTACTTCGAAATTTGTTTTAAGGTTATGTAAGAATTTAGAAATAAAAGAGAAACCCAAATCGGATGTGATGCACATATTTCTTTTAATAATAACTATGATGTACGAAGGATAGCTGAACTTGACAAATTTAGGCAGAAAATCAAAATCAGAGTAGTGTATGGTTGAGATTGTAGTGGTGTAGACAAACCGCATCAAGTGGGACGGACTTGAACTATCCAAGCAAATTAAGTCGAGAATGTATGAAGGAAAATGAAAGTGGGAGTACAGGGCATCGAGTTATACCTCTGACTCAAATTAGGATGAAATTGATAGGGTTTCAGTCTATTTAACTATGGAGGAATTATTTGTTCAATTAAAACATGATTCGACAAGATGAAATCTAGAACCTTTTGCGTTAAACGACAGAACTTCGAGTTTACTTATCATCGTGATTTCGCAAAAATAGGTCGCAATTGGAATTGCGACCAAGGCAAAAACCTATGAAAAAAGCGAAACTAAAGTTAAAGGTATTATCCTAAAATTGTTTTTTACCACAGTTCGTACAATATTTGGCATTTGATTTTATTTCGGATCCGCATCCGTTACAAGAATGTAGGGAAACATCTTCGTGTACAGATGGAATATGCTTAGGAAGTTTTGTATCTTCGACTTGACCATACATCTTCGTGACTGCTCCACTAGGTTGAAATGTATCACTGACATCAGGCATTGACTCCAAAAATGAAGCTCTACCTTTAATTTTCTTTTCCTCAATGAAGGACATCAGCCGTGGCATAGTACCTTCATTCTCTTTGGAGTTATCAATTGGCTCACCAAGCCACATTGCAAATTTCTTTAAAGTCATTTCAGGAGTAGAGAAAGTGAGGGAATGCGTGGACATATATTCATCTGCTGCAGCTCTTGCATTGAACACCTTCATTGATCATTGTTCTCAGTTCACATTTTTAATTATTGCGACTTACCGCATTTGTTACAGAACTTGGATCGAAGGAGGATGGTCGAACCGCAACCGATACAAGTCTTATCATTAGCCAATTTAGCAGCTGGCGGCGACAGACTTGCAGGAACATCCCTTGGCTTCTGATGTGATTGCTCAGGTGTTTTAGAAGGATTCTTCTCTATGGCTTGTTTGAGTTCAAATAAGACTTCAATGGCGCCAACATTTAGTGAAGTTGACCTAATAAGATAGTCTGCCAACTTGGGCATAAAGTCCTGCTGATTTACTTTCCCTTTTTTATATAATTGGGTTGCATCGACGAATGCTTCATACTGCTCCTGAATGTCGTCGGCGAGTTGCTTCAATTTTTCTGCTACAGCTCCTAAACTATCGCCATTAGTTCCGACAGACATTCTCGAAGCATTCTTGTATGACGGACTAATAAAAGTTTGAGTTCCCATTCTTGATTTGAAAGAAGCAGCAGGTATAGCTGTTGTGACCTCGAGGCTTATTCAGATTGAGTAATAAACTCCCGCATCAGGAAGTGTGGAATTTGATATATGTATATATACGCTAAAGCTAACAATTGGTCTTACAATTTGCATCGGAGGGATGGTCTAGACTGGTTATGATACCTGCCTTACACGCAGGTGGTCATGGGTTCAAATCCCATTCCCTCCATTCTGTTCATGGATTCTTCCCCGTGATTTATAAGGACAAGGTGCAAATTTGGTGATCCAGTACGAGGTTACCGCACATCAAGGTCAGATTATTGAATTATCAATATTTTCGAGGCGTTCACCAAAAGTATCATCTGTTTTTGAAATTTTACTGTAGACGTGGGCTGCACTCACAAAGTAGTTCTCTTTGTTCATAAGTTCTTACTTGTTATTCCTATTACAAGGAATTCAAGCAGCTTACCTATTTCATTTTCTAAAATTATCTCCGGATCAACATCTGAATAGTCTTTGACCCAGTAGTCTCTGATTCTAAATAGTGAATGCCGTTACTGAAGTAGTTCATTCAATCAGTTTACTTACTTATCCGACTTAACTTAAGTTAGTCCTATACTATCAAGATTGAGTAAACATAATGATAATCACTTTGTTCTGTTGTTGATGCTATCACTTCATGACTACGGTTTTATTCAACTTTGTTCTTACTAAATGCTTTTGGTTGTGTCCCTAGTTTATACAATCCTTATTTTCAGTTGTGATTGCAGGAGTATCCTTTGTTATCGTATCGTAAATACTAAACATGTTTGTTACAAATAATAAGACGAGTGAGAATAAAAAGATACGGTCTTTCTTTCCTCTTTTCTGCTACAGCTGCAGCGCCAGCAGCGAATTTTCTAGTCATTCTTAAATAGTGCAAGAATTATACCATAAACGAAATAGCATGAAATCACTTATTTTTCTGGGACTAGTCCTAGTAACGGCAACAATAGCAACAGTGACAATAGCAGCAGCACAAGCAGCACAAGTCGCACATGCAGATTTAAGCAAATGTATACCAACAATGGCTAAGACCTTGAACGATACAATAGCAGTCCATGCGGATGCTTCATCAGCAGCAGCAAACATGGCAAAAACATGGCAATGTATACATGCGAATGGAGGCTAGATAGTTCTTCTACTAACTTTTTCATATTTTCTCTTTTCAATCTTTCCCTTTCACATGTTTTAAAAAATATCCTCTACCCTTATTGATTCTGCATGACATGACGATGTGTTACGATATCGCAAATCCAAAGTATGGTGTTATCTGGGCCCTGTTAAATTAATGTCAGGTTTAAGCAACTTGTAAAAGCGCCACTTACGTCAGATAAAAGGCTAAAGTTAAGAACGTGTAAGGAATATACGGTGTTTAAAATTTAAATACGATTTGACCACCCTGAATAAGTTAGTTAGTTAGTTATGGTCCATAGCCGTAATCCTCAATGATAGTAGCAGCTAATCCACTTAAGGCCTTTTGCAATCCCAACATTACATCGCGATACGATTTTAGAAGCCATAACCTTCTTTTTCTGTTCTGTCTGTGGATTCTCTATTGATTTGGAGCATTCATCAGCAATCCATCTTAAGGCTCCAATAGACTCATTTAGTATAGATGTGTTCTCTTCTGGACTAAACATATAATCATGATAATTAAACTCCCCACTTTCGACTTTTCGCATCATATTAGAAAAATCACTATTAATATCGATCTTTCGTTTCATATCACATGATGATAATTCTATTGTTTGTAATTGTTGCTATTGCTGCTATTATTGTCATTCATATTATTAGCCGGATTAGGATTGCCAAGTCCTCCAACCGCAATTGCTGTTTGGAGAAGCAATTAAATAAAAAGTATGTCGCTCGCAAATATAGTAGAACTTATCGGAAGTTCTTTACAAAAATTGGAAGGATGCAGTACAAGTTGCAATTACAGAAGCCGTTAAAACTATTCATGGGATTCGAGGAGTCGAAGTGACAGAACTGACAGCGCGCGTTAACGCCAAAACAGGTAAAATGGTAGAATACGGAGCATGCGTTAAATTGTCATTTAGTGTAGAACGACAATAGGAAACAGGGAGGTTCCATAACTTCCTATGTGGGCCGTCATTCGAAAACCGGTGGCGCCTTAAGGGGAAAAGTATGCCACCTAACAAATGAATTGAAATCTCAAATATGAAGCGGATCTAACTTATAATCTCCACTCCTCTCTGATTGCTTTATTTCTGTGGTCACCTTATCCCAACCTTTGTCGCCATATCACCGTATTAATGATGATTTCGAAAGTTGGAGAATCAGTAGGAAAACCTCCACCACCCTTTGCTTTACCAATATTGGCCATTGCTTTTGGTAGGTTCCTCATCAAATTTTCGGGTGAGGTAAATGTCGCACGTCTGGGCAAGGACATTCCGGCAGTGTTTTATCTGTGCCACCTTTAAAATATGAAAGGTAAACATACGGTGCGCTACCTCGGGATGCTTCAATTCTTGATACGATGAAATCCACCTTCTATTTGAATATCTTCTGACTGTAAAGAATTCCAATGCAGCAAAGTACTGGAGGCGCACAGGTTTGCCATATCATTTTTTTACACCCGTATTCTTATTGTATTTCCCATGCTCAATTATTTTTACAGTATGATGTGCTCTAATTTTCAGATGTAAGGTGATTGCGCTCAGTGATCCAAACCGCTTTTTGCAATTATTGCATATTGCTTTGATACCATAATTTGATTTTTTCTTTATGAAATTATCTGCGTTTTCTTTGGCCATGCGAGTATCCAGATTTGGGACATTATTGAATTTTTACATTATAACGCAAATACAACTGAATTTGTCCAATCAATGTTATAGACGTATGCAATTGGAATCATAGGGGGTTGATAGTGACCACCGCAGCAGAAATAGGTCAAAAGTAAGGAATTATGTGTCGAGTGTGATCGGTGATTTCAAAAAATAGGAGATCAGTGCTTACAAGCAATGTAAGTATACTTGATGGCCTATGCTTGCTAGGTTTTCTCCTGCGTAAACACAGATGGTTCGCCGTTGTTGTTGTTGTTTTCGTCGTCGTCATCATTCCCATCATTTTGGTTCCCATCGTTGTTAGATGCTTGGGTTTGTCCAGCACACTTATTCTCTTGGTTGACCTGTTGATTTACTTTGACGCTGTCATGGTTGTTCTTGTGCTGATTTTAGGTCCGGAGGAAGGAAACGTTAATGCTGTAGTATCGAAACGGATCTAGAAACAATTATTCATTGTTTTCAGTTTAAATCAGATTCCTTTTAATTCTTAGAAAGCTACATCTCTAACCACACTATCAATTTATGTTGTGATAATAAAAGTGCCATAATTACCGGTTCGGTTGTAAAGGTCACCTCTTTTGCATTAATTGCAGTTGAATATTTGTAACATTCGTTCAGCATCTTTGTAAACGTCTCTCTGTCTTCATCTGGTAACTTGTCAGCGAATCCTTTCGATGATGCAATTTCTTTCCGTTAGGATATCTTCGTCAGGAAATAAACATAATCTGAAGAATGATTGTAATTCAATCTTTAAGAACTGAAATAACAAGAAGGTAGGGTTTAATTTCGAATATTTCTCTTATTTTCTTGTAAATGATTCATTATCATATGTTCCAGACAATTATGAATATCTAACTCTGATTTGCATTCAAACGTCCACAAACAAACTCTGCATTCAAATGTTGATGCCGACCCATTTAAGGTCAATTTATCAACACGATTAGCAATACCTGTGGCATGTTCCTGAAGCGACATTACAAGAAAAGTTGTATGTGATCTATTTTAAGAGGTTTAGTTAAGCATATTTAACCCGAAGTTTATCTAATTTAACTCGTATATCTCTTAGCATATTTGCATCCTCTTCATTCCTAAGTTTCTCTTCCACATTGCGAATATCAGCGATAGCTCTTCCCAGGTACCAGATTATTTCAATATTTGTCATCCCTCTAATATCCTACTGCTGAAAAATATAACCTTCACAAAAATATTGATAAAGATTCTTCACACCTTATCCATAATCGTTTACACCAAACTGAGGACGTCCGAAAATCATAGTTCTGAAACCATGTATGGTTGATTAGGGGGCGCCAAAATTAAGGTTAGAGGGATCGAGTGGAAATTGTATTGGGGCGGTATTTCAACCCGAAGCATCAAGCAATGAACTTGAATTCCACAGCGCAAACAATTTGTGATATGTAGGGGGTAGGCTTTCGTGGGACCTAATAAAGTTTCACTCATGTTCCTAAACATGGTCTATACATGCAAACATTATTTAAATTACCTTGTAATTAATATATATAAAATTACGGAAGATTTTGCAATATTACATAGGATGCTCTGGTTGGAGCTACACCTCTTGGGAATGACCATTCTATCTTTCAGGTACTAAGGATTTTCGCTGGTTGAACTATTATTCTCATGTTTCTGATTACGTGCAAATGGATAGTTCTTTCTATAGGACACTGACCAATAAGATGGTCAACAAATGGCCCGTGAAAAACACCCGAAAATTTCAAATTCACGGTTAAATTTCCTAAAGTAATAACACATGATAAGAGATTAAGGAAGTTGATGACGAACTAGAGCGATTCATCGATTCAATGGGCCCACTAGAAAATAAAACATTGGCCCTTTTGATACAACTGCCACCTTCCATTCAGATACACACAGGTTTGGAACGCTTGAGGGAATTGGTCCCTCACGGTTTAGATATGCAGTCGAAGTACGACATCCTTCCTGGTTTCTAGACCTATCATATAATTTCTTTGACAATCATGACTTTTGTTTAGTTTGGAACCAGTTGGCAGAAATGCAATCACCTCCTGTCACAACTGATTTTGTATATGTACGATTTATTGGTGACAGGAGCGTTCAGGAAAGGCTTCTGGTCGAATACAAATTCATCGGATTGCTGAAATACAAAATTGGGCAAATAGGGTGAAGAATCTCCAAGAAGGTTGACGTGCACTCCTTAATGGTCAAAGGGTAGTGGAGGGTACTGATCCTACCTAAGCGTAGTATACTTTGAGTTATAATTCAACATCGACAATACAAAAAATCATATTTGTTCTTATGACGTATTATGGATAACTGGCGATTGAGTGTGGAGCGCGGTTCGAAAATAATAATATCGATTATAGTAGTTGCGGTAATCTCTGCCTTAGTAATTGCTTATTATCAATCAACGTCTACTAAAGTTGTAGGAGCACAGTGTGATAAAACCAAGAAAATCTGTCAAGTGCGGAGTGAAACAACCCACTTTGGTGGTTTCTTCCCTGTTTACTCCTTCTATTATGTCCCATTCCCTTTATTCGGAACCGGTTTGGGCATGATTTACCCCGGATCATTCATTCGACCGAATGTTTGTGATGATTGCTTGAGCAAGGTTACACCCCAGGACGAACAAGATGTTCTGAATTCGAAAACTCCTGTACCTCAATCAGAACTGCCATCAGAACAACCTTCCACCCCTGAAAGTAATCCTGGTTCATCAGAATCCGGAAATCCTGGAGAGCAACCGCCATCCACATCTGAATCACCACCTGAATCGTCTCCCTCAGAAGGGGGTGGTGCGGGTGGAGAGAGTAGTGGCGGCGGCGCTGAGAGCGGAGGCGGGGGCACTGGCGAAGGAGGAGGTTTTGGAGGTGGCGGGGGCGGCGAAGAGTAGGAATCTCAAGTAATGACCGTCAAGGATCCCAAGAATGTAGATATTTTCACGCCCATACAGCTAAATGACCCGTGGCTTAACTCTTATACCTGAGAGGATTATCTCCAACTCGGTCCATCCTATAAATTTGGGTATATCCAGCATAAGAGTGAACTTCAATTTGGTGACAAATCTGGTTATAGCAGACGCGGGTTCAAATCCCATTCCTTCCATTCTGTTCATGCATCATGCTTTAGATGCAAATTCATGCACGATTCGTAATTAACAACAGCAATAGCTAGCTACCCTAAACTGTCATATCCAGCCTAACTTTATGAAGACAATCAATTCTTTGACTGCTCGATTTTTACGGTACTTCGATCATATTTTTAACGAGCTTGTGAAAGCTTATGCTCAGGACGCTTCTACACAATGAATTTTTTGATAGCCGAAGATGTAAAAGGAATATCGAACAAGAAATGTAAAAATCCTCAAAAATGAAAAAAATGATTCATCTATACCATGGAACTGTCTTAAAACGATCGTATCAAGCGATGGAGCCCTGGGGTCGGCAAAGAACAAAGAAAGTGAACCTAATATATTTCGAAGATTATTTCAGATCCAACAACTAGTTATTAACAGATACTTAGGTTCAATTATTAATGACCTGACTTCTAATTCTAATAATTTCAAGAAATCTTCACTATTCTAACGCTTTCAAATAAAGAAAATGTTTATCGTATCGTTGATTTCATATAAATTGGCACTTATCTTACCAATCTAATGGGATCGAGTTGATTGTCTAAGCCTGACTCACAATGAAAATCAAAATGAGATGCAATTTGCAGGATTAAAAAACATATGATTATGACTGCATTACTTAGCTCACAATTATTCAAGAACTAGCATATTTATGCAACCATATAACGAATGCGGTTTAGCATTGCCCGAGTTGTTGTGCTTCTCTAGGAGATATCTGGCATGACTGTTTAAATCTAATTGCTGCGAGACTACTCTCCTAAGGATAAGTGTGAATAGTATCATGAGAATCAAGTCAAAAGGCTTAAATTTGAATTAAGCTTTTCATTATGTTATGGAGGGATCCGAGAGCCTAGGAAAGGTAAGTTATGAATGTATGCGATGCGGTACTCCTGTCACGGTCGAGGATTTGTCTGGTTTACCTGAAATTAAGTGTATTTGTGGCTTTCGTGTATTTCGGAAGTCGAGACAGCCAATAGTTAAACAGGTGAAGGCCATTTAGCAGGACTTGAACGATCTCCAAATTTGTCATTCTTTTTGATCACTTTGGCTGAAACCTTGATATATTATGGGTTGGGACTTAATGTATGAAAATCCGGTGTCCTGATTGTAAAGGTGCTGCAGATCTTTCCGATGATTTTACAGCCGTAAAGTGCTCCCACTGCTCGTTCGATATGAGTTATGGATCGTATGTGAAATATGTGGCATACAAAGATGTGCGATACCGCGATATACTTACAGATTACAAGCCAAGAAACTAAGGCTACTTTGACATCAGTCATCCAAGGCAGTCCGATCATTCATTGTATCGGCTTTTT
>AF_2010_repII_A100DRAFT_1000015_pt1 | contig 29205 bp, 26 predicted proteins | sample AmaForreplIIA100_FD_9198 | JGI IMG/M metagenome (IMG submission 9198) | reverse complement strand
TTTTGCTGTAAGTTTTTTAATCAGATGTACCAAACCTTAACAATGTCAGAAAGACAAACAGAGAGTATTTCCAAAATATTAGTTGGAATAGATGGTTCAGAGGCATCAATGGATGCATCCCGCTACGCAATTGCTATTGCAAAAAAATACGACTCTCAATTGATCGCTTTGTTTGTGCTTCACATTCATGGAATTAGATCTGTATCTTCAACGTTCATCACTGCGCCCACATCTGGGATTGAATTATTTGAAAAGGAAAAGAGAGATGCCCAGGAATTACTAGATAAAGTTAAGCTCGAAGCACAAAAGGAGGATGTAGTGCTGAGAACAGAAATTGTTGAGGGTTCTGCATCTGTGGAAGGCTCGATAGTTGACTATGCAGAAAATGAGGGCGCAAGTTTGATTGTTGTTGGAACAAGAGGAAAGACAGGCTTTAAACGGTCATTACTAGGAAGTGTAGCATCCGGTGTAGTAACCTATGCACATTGTCCAGTTATGGTGGTAAAGTGATTGATAAAGGTGCTATTATGGACTGATAATCTGATACAAAATAAATATAACTGCTAAAAGTCCTTCCATCTAAGGTAAGAAATGTCTGAAGATATCTCCACACAATAGATCATTTGGAAACCTTTTATTAGTAATCCTTGCGATGTGTGGTATCCGATCGATTCTTTAACTATACTTATCAGTCAACTACTCATGGTTTGAGTGAGTGATGGTATTGGATTAAATGTCATGAATCCGGCCATTTTGATTCATACAACTAATGTTACAAATGTACATGCTAACCCTAGTTTGACACCCAGAATTCTTTAGGACTATATTTTTTAATATTATTGTTGTACTTCTGTTTGGGTCAAGGAATTAAGTCTGGCAAGCTTTAACTTGGAAGCAATAAAGTGAGTAAGATCCTTTTCAGTAGTCACGATAGGCCTTTCCCTTTTTGCGAAGGATCCTATTATTGCTGGTTCAAAGTTATGTTTCCGGAGGTCCTCTATCACCAAAGTTGCCAGATCGCTTGTAGCAACTATAAGATGGCAGCCATTTGAAGAAGCGGTTGAGTTTTCTACCAATAATTCTTTAGTTGCAAACCTGCAAATTTCTTCGTACTTTATTGGGAGCTCGTTGATTACAATATTGGAGTTTGTCAGCTCCGCAAGCTTTCCTATCGCGAAGAAACCATCTGTGATGGCAGGATATACAGCAGTTATATGATTATGTTTGTCATACCCCATACCAAACTCAGGACAATATTTTGATATTGTTTTTCCTAGGGAAAAATGTGGTTCACTTAGACCCTTCATAATCTCATCTCTTGCGGCGGAAAGAACATCCATAGAAATACCATTTTGCTCAAATTTGGTTATGTTGTTGTCATCCATTTGTGTTAACATATAGAGACTTAGTGCTGGCATTGTTCCCATTTTGTTTGAAATAATTATTTGCATGCCTTCCTCCACTTGATCGTATCTTATGGGTAATTCCTTTACAGTATTTGCAAGAGCGGTCGTACCAAAAAAGAGATTGCCTATCTTAAGGGAGCTATAGTCTTCCATAGCTATATTATAACGAGAAGTAAACGCATCAAGATTTGTTCTAATCTTGTCAAGCATTTGTTCAGTGGGCGCATCATACACAGGAAATAATTTGAAACCTGATGTGCAGCCCAGAAGATTAAGGTTTTCCATTCCCGCAGTCATTGCGATATTACTATGAATTTCTGACTCTGGTCTTTGAGTCGGATCTGTAATTTGCGTTACGGAGTTATTTGCAGACGTATATCCTACTTTGTCACCCCTGTGTAACTCCATATAATCTAGTAGAGCAAATTGGGCTTCATGTAGGGTTGTCATGGCCATGGTGTTCTTTTTTATGTACACCTTTGAATGAAAATTATCAAAGAATTTCTGAATCGCTTCTGAAAGCATCGTTTGATCATGACCCAAAACATTATGAACACGAAAGATTGACAGCGCTCGTTTTATCTCAACTTCCTTCTCTATTGAGGGATTCTCGAAATTGTATACTCTTCTAGTTAATTCAGGTACTTTGCCTTCTGCATAATGGAAGCTATCGAACCATGTTGGCGTTATTTTTATATTACTTCGCTTAACTTCCTTCAATGAATTTTGTATCACATAATAATCTACTTCGTTAGAGCAGGTTGGGATCCAGCGCAACGGATCAAACCCAAGTTGTTGATATTCTTCAACTTGTCTCCAAAAGCTCTCACTCATTGTAAATCCCTCACAATCATTAAATCCTGCTTATTATACAATTATATATATAATTATATTTAAGTACACTCATTAATAAATGAAACTTTATCCGACAATTTGATAAAATTTCAAAAATTAGTTCAGATAATACAAGATAATATTTATTTGAATAGTATCCTAATTGTTATCTCATAAAAAGATCGTGGCTTATTGTATAGCGCACAAATTATAAGTCTACGGAGAGTACGATCTGCCGTGACATGGAAGAGGTAATGAATTCAAAGCCTACTATACCACAGCTAAGACAAATCGCAGTGCAGATGGAAAAAAAATCTGCTCAGGAGATCTTAGAGTGGGCACTGAATGCTTTTGGATCGAGAATCGGCTTAGCATCAAGTTTCGGTTCGGAAGATGTAGTTCTTATTGATATTATGACAAAAATTAACAAAGAGAAAACCAGAGTTTTCACTTTAGACACGGGCAGATTAAATCAAGAGACATATGACACAATAGATAAAATCCGCAAAAAATATGGTATTCAGATAGAAATATTTTTTCCAGACAATCAAGAGGTCGAAGAAATGGTTCAAACAAGAGGCATGAACCTAATGTATGAAAGCATTGAGAACAGAAAACTCTGCTGTGAAATTAGAAAAGTTCATTCTCTTAACAGGGCCTTAAGTCTGCTGGACGGTTGGATTACGGGATTAAGAAGAGAACAAGTAATTACAAGATCTCAAATTCAAAAAGTAGAAGTTGATTCTTTACATGATAACATTGTTAAAGTAAACCCGTTAGCAGATTGGACTAGCGATATGGTTTGGGATTATATTCATAAAAATGATGTTCCTTACAATAAACTGCACGATATAGGTTACATGAGTATTGGTTGCGAACCATGTACGAGAGCTGTTAAACGTAATGAAGATCCCAGATCTGGAAGATGGTGGTGGGAAACGGGTACATATAAAGAATGTGGGCTACATTGGGATCCAATTAAACAATCCAAAAAATAGGGAACAAACATTTTGACCAGTGTTGATAGAGTACCTCTACCACATGGAGGTAAACTGACAAACAGATTTCACTCTGCCAAGATGAATACTGATGGAATGTTTTCAATTGAAGTCAGTAACGACCTTAGGAATGATATTGAGAATATTGCAGATGGTATTTTTAGCCCTCTTGAGGGGTTTGTTGGGGAAGATGACTTTCAGAGTATTGTCAAATCTGGTCGATTAAACGATGGCTTGGCTTGGACTATTCCTATAATACTGGATGTGGATGATGAAACAGCTACGAGGATGAAGGATGCTGGTGAGGTGGCATTAAAAACAGGTAATCAGCACTTTGGAACTGTCGATGTCGAAGAAATTTATTCTTATGATAAAAGCCTTGTTGCAAGTGAGGTGTACCAGACAAATGACACAAAACATCCAGGAGTTGACAAAATTATGAAACTTAGAGATCGACTTGTAGGGGGTAAAATTAAAGTCCTCATAAAAATCCCTCAGTCGCCTTTACGACGGTTTCGAGTGAACCCCCTTGAAACTAGATCGCAAATTCAGAAGAGGGGATGGAAAACCATGGTTGGCTTTCAAACAAGAAATGTTCCACATGTTGCACATGAAACACTACAAAAGACAGCCATGAATATTTATGATGGATTGTTCGTAAATCCTTTAATCGGCAAAAAGAAACCCGGCGATTTCAAGGATGAGGTAATTGTAAGAACATACGAGACACTTATAGAAAACTACTATCCAGAGAGTAGGACCATTTTTGGAACACTTCATACTGAGATGAGATATGCTGGACCTAAGGAAGCAATACATCATGCTATTATGAGAAAGAACTTTGGATGTTCGCACTTTATCATTGGCAGGGATCATGCTGGTGTTAGAAATTATTACGATCCTTTTGCAGCGCATGAGATATTTAGCGATTATCCTGATCTAGGAATTGAACCATTATTTTTTAGTTCGTTTTATTACTGCAAAAAATGCTTAAGCTACGCAAGTGAAAAGAATTGTCCACATGGACCAGAATTCAGGGAAGAGCTTAGCGGCACTAAAATGAGAAAAATGGTTAGTTCTGGTGAAGTGCCTGCAAAACACTTGATGAGACCAGAAATTTCAAAATTATTAATCACTTACAAAGAACCATTTGTATCCGAATAGCCACAAATAATTTTTGTATATGAACGAGGATTATACCATTCTACGGCCCTTCGACATTCAGATGCAAAAATGGCATTGGTCTTACTTATGCAACAAATATTGATAATCACCTGAAGAGTACAACAGAAACCCTTGATAAAATGGTAATAAAGTAGCCAGCCTTAGCTAAAGGTGTTCAAAATCTCTATCTTGATAAAGGATATGATCATAAAAATATATAGTATAATGTTGTTAAAAGAGGATACACTTCTCATATTCCACATAGACGTAAGAAGCCGCTATCAAGAATCAGAAAAGGACAACATCAGAAGAAGATGGATTGTCGAAAGAACAAATTGTTGGCATAACAGGTTCAGAAAACTGTTAGTAAGTTATGAGAAGAAATCGCTGAATTATCTTTCATTGGTCCAGTTAGCTTGTTGTATCATCATATATAGAAGGATAATTTTGGGATAGGCTCTTAACAAGCAATACACCCTTATTTTCAAGTACGCCACCAGAGCGTTGTGATCAATTAGTTCTAGAATTTTTGCTGTGATTTTTGTTTTTAGATCCGTACCCAAGAGCTAAGTGTGGAAGCCTTATGGAAACCTTGCTTTTGTATGTAGTTCCCACAATACCGACATCAGCCCAGCTCATTTTGGTAATATGAGCATAATGAACCAATTTTTCTATATCATCATGTTTTGCAATCTGATAGCTACGCCTTGCCTTTAGTCCATTCAGCGCTTGTTCTACAGTATGCTTCAGATTCCAATGTCAAAGATTGGCTATGATGGATAGTATTGAAATATTTGTATAGTAGCCTTCTGTACTTTTACCCTCGTTTCATCCACCTATAGCACCATTTTAAAGCTATTTGAGATCGTCAATTTTATCTCATGATAGATAGTCAACTCACTATCTTGGATTCTTGTTCTACCATTCAAAATAAGCACCATACATTTCCCAGCGTATTCGTTTATTGTATTCTGCCTGTTCCCTTAATAAATTTGGTTCCTGTTCAGTGATGTAAGGGTCCAGCTCTTGTTCTTGATTTAGTTGCAATTCATAATCTTCTAATTCTCTCTGCGTTTGATCATAACTGTAGCTATAAAAGGCATTTTCTGGATCTCGTTCATGCGGCATCTTCTGTGGAAATTCTGTTACAGATACATTCAACTCTCGCTGGAATTTTCGGATACCCATCGCATAGTATTCCATCATTTTATAATCAAACTCGGATTTTGCGATCTTATACCCCTTCCAGGACTTTTTAAGTGCACCCCATGTCACTGTATCACAGAAACCAGAATCAAGCAAGATTTTATCTGTTCTAGTGTATTGCTTATTTAGACTTGAGACAATTCCATGTACAGCAGTGTCTAAATAATTGTAGTTGCACCTCCTGTTCCTTCTTTTCAATAAACAATCACCATAATGTAATCAGTCAGGACGAACTACACTTCCTGTACTCTTCATCTATATAATATAAAGCACCTGATTCACCTTCGCAATTGTTTGCAAAATTTTAAAAACAATAAATCTTTATGCGGCACCATATAAGCACATTCTGTACAAAACAGAATTCTCTTGTTAAACACTAACTAAAATCAAGTGGGTGTCATATCATAATAATTTTTGATGGCAATTTTAAGTTCCAAGTGTTCCATCAAGTCATAGGACACCTTTCACTTCTACTTGCGGCTTAACATGGAGTGAGGTTGTTTAATGGAGAGATTTCTCTCGTGCACACTGAAATCAAAATACGGCCTGTCCACCCATCACCACACAGATAGACTGGCCCCAGCCATCACCGTGTGCGAGCGTTACCATTTACTACCAATGTTTTCAAATAGTTTAATCTCTAATCTATCCTTAAATTCCTCTTCTTCCTTACTTGGTTTTGCATACATTATTCTGCAAGTATAACATGTCTTGTCCAACAAAAAATTCCCACAGTATCTACACTTGATAAGACGCCATATATGACCTATATTTATTTGGCATGGCCATAGACACATACTCTCTATCTAGTTTAGTAATGTTCTTAATTCTAATTTTAATTTCTCTCGTGTGATATGAGATCGATTGAACATTCGGATGATTAACATCTGCTTCTAGGTCTGGGTTGATGTGCCCCACTTAGCATATTGAACTATTCATTTCCTAAATGACACTATGGGAATATTACATTCTTCCAGAATGTCTAAACTACACACTGACATCAAGATTACTTTTCCTTTACAAATTCAATATCAATGCCTCTTCGATTGTCAATGTTCATTTTATAATATTCATAATCGCTGACAGGAATAACCTCAAGTTCTCTTTTTCCACAAATTGGACAGACCTGGAAATTAGGGCCATAAGAGTCCTTCAATAAAGATGCAGCCCAGAAACAATTATTGCAGATCACTAGATCTCTAGACTCGCGTACAACCAATTGCATCAAAACCAAACAATTTTAGATTAATTTGATTTATCCAGTAGGCACCCATCCTCGTACAGTTGACGTTTTCTGTTAATTGTTCACATCGCTCTATCCTGTAACACATCAGACAGCAGAAGTACTTTATATTTTAAAAATGATTCTATATAAAGTAATAACATAATATAGTTAGATTAGGACACAAAGGGGGCGATTTTCCCGACATTGATTTTGATCTCACAATCTCATTCCGTTATCGCTTATACTGAAACGTTGCCAGGGATAAAATGTTATAGCACAATTGACTCAACAGATGAAACAAGTGTCCTGGGAAGGGTGATCGCCCCCGGGCCACAGGACTTTTGTGCTGGGAAGGGTATCGTAACTTTTCAATATACTGCAGAGTAAATAGGAATATCCCATGATGATGATTGAGCAACAAATAGATCTACTTGCAATGTACAGAATTTTAGAAAATGGCGTGCACTTCTCGTCGTTTGTGAGTGATTATTTCAATAACGTCTGCTTTTTTGTACTAGAAAAACATATCGAATAGGGACAATTCTTCGCGTCCCACCAAAAAAGTGCACTCTAGAAAGCTAGAATCGACCGTTTGGAGTTGATTTTTTCCGTGGTAATAAATACTCTAGCAAGAAATATTTCTGTTGACATTTATGATTTAGTTCTATATTTAGCATCATCCAATAAAATGTTGATTTCATATTTGTGCAAACGTTGATACTTCGAATCCCAGCGAGCAAACTGACTAACGGTAGTTTCTAATTAGTATTCAATAGATCTATATTGTATTATTATTTCATATAGGATTATTTTTTAAAGTATGAGATGCAGATGATATTTTAAGTCAGTCTGGGTAGATGAATTTAACTTATCAGGCAAGCAAGCAAAAAGTGTTGATGGGATGTCGCTTGGCAATGTACTGGAAGTAGAAAATAATTATGTTTTAACCGAAAATGAATCGAAATTCTACATTCCTACATATTTAATTGAAAAGTATGAGCGTGGTACACTGTGGTTTAAAATAGACAGCGATGAGGCAAAAGATAAATTTATGATAGCAGCAACACCTTAGCTACAGGCAATATTTAACGTGTGGTCACAAATAATTAGGAGAATAGATCATATTGTCAAATGTAGATCAAGTGTCCCCCATACTCTATAACCAAAAGAAATATGTCCTACAGATTCACGTAAAGATATACTTAAGTCCCACATCAGTGGTGGTTGATTGTAAACCCACGCTAGGAGATAACGCTCAAATCAAGATGACACTATGAGGATACACCGTCAACCAACACCCGTCCAGCACTTAATCACAGTATATGATATCGTTGATTATATATTCAAAGACTGAAATTGATAATATCGATGTGAATCTTCGTAATATATGAAGATAGGAAAAACAATTGCATCTAATCAATTTCCAAATACTATAGATAACTTCTGGTTTGTTGTAGAACCAAATACGATCGTCAATCCATTTGACTTTGTTACTGTAGAGAATGTCAGTAATACTGAAAGCATTGGAATGGTACAATATCTGAGAACTTTTGTTGCGGATAATAGCAGTGGAAATCCAATTGAGTCCATAGATAAGTTGAACGTACGATCTGCAATTATAGCTAGAGCGGCGGTAATGGCTACAACAAGCACAAGAGAGACTAATCCAAATCATGTTTCTAATGTGTCCATAAATCTGCCTGCAGGCTTCGAAAAACCGGTTCGATTTGCTAATGCTGAAGAGATAAAATTTGCTTTGGGTATTCCGAATATGTCTGACCCAATCCCAGCAGGAATAATAGAAAACAGTGATGGCTTAAGTGTACCTATTTCTTTGGACATATCTTATCTAGTGGGACCTGATACCGCACATGTAAATGCATCAGGAATTTCAGGGAATTCAAAAACATCTTATCTTATGTTTCTTTTACAATCTATATATCAAAGACTTAAAGAACAGTATGTTCTGATACTTTTTAACACTAGAGACCAGGATTTACTACACATTCATGAGGATGAGGATGAGTATGCAATCACAGATAGTAGAACATCAAAGCAAAAATTCTTCAGATTGCTCGACCTAGAATTAAAGCCTTTTGGGAACGTCACCTATTTTCTTCCAAGAGGAAAGGATGGAAAACCTAACTCATTATATGTACCTGAACAAAACATAAAGACTTATTCATATGAGCTAAAAGATGTTTACGATCGACTAGAACTATTATTCTCGGAGATATATGATCCTCATCATAATTTATCATCCATCATAAATTATATTTATGAATCCTGGCCTATTAAAGCAGGGCGGTCCGCAAAAAAGATAAAAACTTGGACGGATCTCTACAAATTCAATGATTATCCTACAGGAATAATAACACACAAGTCTACTCTCCTGTACTTTCAAGCACATCTTCATCGATTCAAGAAATCCGCTTTGTTTGTTGACAAAAAACAGACAAGTACTTATCTAGGACAGAAAATTAAGGAAATGAATAGTGGAGATGTTTTTGTAATAGACATCGCGATGCTTCCGTCACTTGAAGAGCAATCTTTCATTATAGGCGACGTAATGAAGAGCATTAACGAACTATATTCTACAAGAATACAAACAAATTATCAAAATAAGCTCAATGAGCAAAATAATTGGGCACAGAAAATAAGACCAAAATATGTATTGATATTTATAGATGAGATTAATAGATTCCTGTCTAAAGATAGACCTGGCGGAAAGCTTAATGCAGTTGCAGAACAGATAATGAAGTCATTAATTGGAGGACGGACTAGAGGAACAATATTGTTTTCAGCTCAACAATTCAAGAGCACGGTAGATTACGCTTTGCATGAAAATACAGGAACACACATAATCGCAAAGTTAGGCTTATCAGAATTGGCTACTTTTCCATATGGACAACAAGCATACAAAATTAAATATAGTGAGATTGAATAAAGGCGAATTAGTACTAGTTCATCCTGCCTTTAGGTATCCAATCCGAATCAAGTTTCCCAAGGCCTATTTTGGAAATTAGATTGATTTAGAAGTGAATTAATTAAATGAAACGGGAAATCCCGTAAAATAGTAAGTAATTTTGGAGAATTGTAGCAGATGATGTAAGATGGGCGGCAGTAATAGTGACAGCAATAATCATGTTACGGACAACAATGATTCTGTACCGTCGTTGTATAAATGAAGTGGTAGTGTATCTGCTTTCGAAAAATTAACAGCCATATTTATAGACAAGTTCTTGAAAAGCCATTGCTAAAACCCATTGCTAAAACCTTCTATTCGAAAATATGGCCTCCTGAGCATAGTCAACATCTAGCTATGTGGATAGCAAAAATTTTTTGTGGTCCTAAATAATATTCAGGACCGCACGATGTCAAGGCATTTAGGGTTGAAGATCTCAGAACAGCAACGGTTTCAATGGGTAAAAACAATGCTTAGATCTGCCGATGAGGCCGGGCTTCCAACAGATCTAGAGTTTCGTTCAGCGTTTGTAGCCATATATGGAATGGGCACACATATTGCTTTAATTATGTCACAGCCTAGCATAGAAGTTCCTGAAAAATCGTATGCCTAAATGGGGTTGGGGATAAGTAAGACCGCTACTTGATTGATAATTCTGGTTCAAAAAACAAACCAACAGAAGAAAAACAACACATCGAACAATATGATTTGGTTTTATAAATAGGATTTTCGGACCTCCTCAGGTTAGCACAAACGATTGGAATTGTAGGAACAATGATATATTAGTACCAGTCATCCACAGCGACATATTGTAATGTTACAAGAAGAACACTCATTAACTGCATAGTGCTATTAATTTTTGTGATAGATTACCTTATTTACTAAATCGAACACTGATATAACTAGGAGGGAAGGAAGAGGAAAGTATGGGATTCAACAACAAACAGTTTCTAATTAACCAGCTATTGTGGATAGGTGTATCTTTAGGGATTAGTATTGCAATTTCGATTATATTGCCATTTCCTATATCATTAGTTGTAATAATAGCTATTTTCATTTTTCTCAGTATGTATATGAGAAAAATAATGATGAAAAGGATGGGTGCAGGGAGAGGAGGGAGTATTTTCGGATCTGGTTTTGGTGGTAGTAGTGGTAAATTGAACTATTACTGCATGAATTGTGGAGCACAACACAATCAGCTTGCATGTCCTAAATGTGGATCAAAAATGAAAAGGGTTGGAACTTAGCCTCATAAATTATTGTCAATGAGAGTAGTATTAGTCACGGAGTTACAAAGTTAATTAAGAACCTGAAAACACCGGATTGCTAACCCGTCTGCAATCCTTGGCCTCAGTCTCTTTGCCTCCGCTCGAGACCATAGTAATTAGTTAGTTGCTTAAAAAGCTCCTATAAACAGATACAAAATATTCTTAGACATAGAAAGATAGCTAGCGACAGTCAAAACACTACTGAGACAGGATGAACTTTGCTAGCTGCTTTATCACTTCCTGAACTCAATCTTGGCGATGACGTTTTGTTCATCTTCTAGGAGACAAAAAGATACAAGGATTAGATAATATCAAGGTTGTAGTCTTGAAACTATCGAATGAACGACAGAATGTTACTTTCTTGTGTGACTTCTTGCGTGTGAACCAGAACAGTATCCACAAAAGTCAATAGTACCTGCTCTTTTATGGCATATACATTCACATCTAGAGCCAAATCCCAATGAATTCTTTCTTCTCATGCATGTGACATTCTCATATCACCTATTTAAATCACAGTCATCATCTTAAAAATGTCAATTGCCACACTGTAATTCTAAGATCTGGGTGAGGTATAATAGCCGAAGATATGAGAGCAATAACACTTTTAAATTGTATAATTTGAGGCAGCTTATCATGATGTTATTGTTGTCTGCACTTATAATGAAAATCTGTAACAATGATAACAATATAGATCATTATCCGATGTCCTGAGATGACTAGGGCAAACAAACTGTAAACTGTGTAACTAGATCGTATGCTAAGACAGAAATTCTATTCTGTAATCTCTTTATATACGTAATATATGATGTTAAGAGCGAAATCGATGAAATTCGACTTTTTTAGCAGGAAGAAATTTAGATGTAATATCTGTGGGCAGAAATTCAAAACAGAAACAGAGATGGAACAACATCATAAACGAGAACATGGGCAAAGAACATAGAACTATATCTTACATATGTCTTTAGCCTTGGAAAATATCTATTAGCTAAATAGATATACCTTTACTCCTTCTTTCTTCTTTATTATCTGATATACATCAAAGTACGCCGATGCATGCAATCTATGGGTTTGTTGAAACAATAAAAAGAAACTAGACATTCTAAAAGAGCACCAGCAAAGAGGGACTATGGTTCAATTTTGAAGACCAAACTTAGCTCTGTTATAATTGATGACGATAAGGAGATCGCAAAAAAAGTGCTACAGAATTCTAAAGGAATGGATGAATTAGAAGCTCTAGTAGCATCGTCAACTTGACTAGCTTTTTCAGCCGATCCAGGTTGCCGAGATGTTCCTTTTCGACGGCTTTAGTTTTCCTTACTCTTTTATATTTTCGAACCAGTCGCTAACATGCCAAGTTTCTTCTCCATTTTGAATTCGGTATATAGTTATGCCCCTGAAGTTAATTATTTTTTAGGTTGCTGATTGTCGGAAGAAGTTGCTTTGGNTTCCAATACGTACCAACAAGATTTGGATAAGCTTCCGATGCAATGATTCCCTCTATCATATAATTGAAATCATCAATTTATCTAATGAATTCTTGGGGTCATTTTTCGCTCCTGCAACTCCTCTTCCAGGGGAGCCCTTATAGGAGGTTTGACCATGGTCTATGTAGTCTGTCGATATTATTTCATCAAATATTGCTTCATTTTTGGTTCTGTATGCTTCAAAGTAGCGATTAATAATCGCCTCATTGGTTTCTACTTGTGACATATACCATTATCACACATATAATACGATATATTTATTATCAAATTCGGAGTTTTGTGGAAGATGAGTAAAATACAACTAAAGAAAATTACACCGATTTCCTTTCAAGTTAGGACGATAAAGGAAGACTTGTGGTTCCTGCAGCTGCTCTATTGGAGACCATCACTCCTTCTTCTTAAACGTAATTTCTAATATTCCGTTATTGTGATTTTTTATCAAATGGAAATTGACAAGCAAGTCAAGTCTCTAAGTGACCTTGAGATCTTTTAATCCGCCAGTTGTTTGTCCAACTTCGATGATATATCCATCCTGGTCTCGGATATAACAGCGAATCTCAACACCATGGTCCTTTGGCTCTGTAACGAATTCAGCTCCCCTACTTTGCCATTCTCTATAAGAGGACCATATATCTGCTACACGAATAATCATAAAATTGCTAGCTTCATTTGGTCTCTGGGGTGTCTGGAGAGTTACAGTTGGCTTATCATCAGTTGGGCTGCCGCCTACGTTTAAAACTATCCAACTATTGGCAATTTGGATGATTGTGGGTTCTCCAGTACGGATAATCTTTCCTCCGAAAATTCGAGTATAAAATTCTGTTGAGCGATTCACATCTGCCACAGTCAAGAAATGTGTAAGGACAAATCCCTGTTTTGGTGCGTATTCGAACTTCTCTTTATCGACAGCACTCATACCTTCTTCCTTCCTGTTCTTACTCTTTATATTTGTACTAACAAAATTATAAAATCGTACTAGATTCTGAATTCAAAATTGTTACTGATTACAAGTTCGTCAATTCTAGTAAATCAATTTGCCCTGTCTTATAGTCAATTGGATTAAAAGGGAATTATATTAGTTGGTATTATTGGGTTTGATTTCAGACTCTGGTTCACTATCTTGTACCATTATATTTACGTTATTAAATTAGACATATCTTACAATAATACCCTACCCCATATAGATGGGTTCATAGATTGAATTATTTGGAGCAGTTTTGGGACTGCCTCTGTTTTGCAAGCATATGTTCGACAGCAGGAGGGATAAGGTGGTCATGCTGAGAGACTTGATACCAAGTGGGAAGGTGCTTCCAAGCCGGAGGGCCAGATTTTTCAGTAAGACAACTGGTGATTATACTAATCAAATCTTGATATAATTTTGGTTGCAGGTGCAATCGGGAGCGGATTGATTTACGGATATCGTGGTAAATATGGAATACAAAAAGTCTGATACGGTTTTATCTAATTATTTGAAATGACTCCATCACCTTCTATACAGTTGGTAAGTATTTATGGAATTTTCCTGGCTCTGCTTTATATGTAATCAGATAAGTGTTATCGCCTTTTAACGTCCAAATTTGCATTGCTGTTTGTTGATGTTTCATATTGGGCTGAATACTAACTTATGAGTAATGTTACCTGCTAAGATAGAGTAGTCGATTGGGCTAGTTTAAAATCAGGATGTCTTTGTGTTAGATTTCTAATCTGTACTTATGTGACTTTTAGTGATGTATTTCCTGATCTTAAATGTTGAACTGTTATGCCTACTCCTGCTGGATATGTGTTTTAATCACTTTCCAGGCTTGCAAGAAAGGTAACAAGACTACCAGGATATAATTCATGTGTTCAACCAATAGGATGATCTATTTTTATTCCTAAAGCAGAATCTTGATTACGTTAAGAAAATATGTCGTTGGCTGTCGAAGACGGAAATCCAAGGAAAGCTGAGGCCTGTAGTAGAGTACATCATAATTACACAAGTAGAACTGGTAATCAATGATGAAGAAAGAAGTATCATTGCGTGATTGTGACTGAGTGTAAGGACATAACGATTTTGAACATGCTACAATAATAAGTAAATGATTTGTATTTATTCATTAACTGGAAATACCAGATTATGTCATGTCTCCAATAAAGGATTTATTAATGATTGGATATAGAATAAACATACAACTATGTCTGCTAATAACAATTTTGACAAAAGTCCTAATCATTTCATGGTACTCGACGCCATATCCAAGGGCCTCACAAATGTAGATAAGATAGCTAGAGCTACCAAATTAGACAATGACGAAGTTGAATCGATTGTGAGTGATTTATTGATTCAAAGATTGATATTCAAAAATGAAGGGAAACGCTTCATATTTGGGAAGAAAAAACTAGAACTGCGTATCACTGAAATAGGTAGCAAGCTTCTTAATGTGAAGAAACAAGAATTAGACCAAAAAACGCAAGAGATGAAAGAGGCCTATGATAATGGTGATGGCACTCGGCTGCAAAGTTATATGGATGCAAATCGAATGTGGATACCTATGATGTTATTCTCAGGTATTATGGATATGATGTTTTTTACCTCTATGATGTCCTTTATGGGATTAGGAATAAATCCGATGGAAAGCGCGATAATAGGAAGTGATAGTGGCCATCACGACGCTGGTGCTAGCGCTGGTGGGACACACTCTGTACATGACCAGAGTGCGACCTCAGGTGGTGATAGTAACATTAGTGACGGATCTGGTCACGATAATAGTGGCTTTGATTCAGGTGGTTTTGATGGATTTGATGGTGGTAGTGGTTTCGATAGTTTCTAAAAAATTATGTCACGAAGCTGATATACACGGCCAAATAAAGCAAGCGTTATCCTAGAAAGCATTCTTGGATGGTTGGAATCGAATCGTAATTCATACATACAGCTCATCCATGGTTGTAGAATATCTCATTTTTGCCTGAGCGGTTCTAGCCTATTATATGACATCATATGGCACAATGTTACAAAAGTAATTAATGCCGATTCACGTCTGGACAGTATTCCTTAATTAATTCCAATCTCCGCTGCTTAGCCAATAGTTTTTAATAATTTATTACTTCAATTCGCTTTCTTAAAAAGACTTTTCTTGCTCTAGTTTCTCAGCATTCCTTTCAATCGTTTCTAATTTTTTGTTTATAAATAATATATGGTACTAAAAGTACAAGATATGCACGAAACNACATTTCAATCAGGACGTCCTTTACTCAGAATCGGATCAATTACATTCCTTACAGGTCTTACTATTTTTATCATATCTAGCGCGTTTCATCCTTCCATCATAGAAAATCCAACCAATCAACTACGTGTATTTGCAGAATATGCCAAAAGCCCACCATGGATAGCTGCTCATATTGGTCAGTTTGTAGGAGGAATTATAATTTTCGCTGGAGGATTTATAGCTCTATCCCGATTGCTTATGCGGTCAGAATCTATGACAGTTTCTGTACTAGCTTGGATCGGCTTTGCCATAGCAATTATAGCAGCAAGTACACTTTCTATTCTTCAGGCTGTTGATGGTATAGCACTTAAGCGAGCTGTGGATTCTTGGGTCGTTGCACCTACTGAAGAGAAAATGGCAGCGTTTAGGGTTGCAGAAGGAATTAGATGGACTGAGGTTGGGACTAATAGTATCTATCGCATCCTCGAAGGTACGGTGGCAATAGTCTTTGGTATTGCAATTACACTTAGTACTATAGTTGGCAGATGGATTGGTGCAGTAGGGATATTTGCGGGGGCCATTACAATTGCTGCTGGCATAGAAATTGCTTATATTGGCTTTGCGTCCTATGCTGAATTGGGCACATATTCCAGGATAATTTATTGGATTTGGATAATAATTCTAGGTGCTTTTATGTGGAAAAAGACTATCTCAAAGAAGGCATCGTAACTAGACTGGCAGTAATCATGTCTTGGCAAATGCTAATGACATCGATGTGGCAGCCCTGTCTGTTTGTATAACGGAATATATTTGACCCCTTGGCTTTTTGTGATTTGCATCAAAATAGATTTCCTAATGGCTTCCTTTGTCAACCAAAATTCAGCGTAATACTTTTCGGTTACTACTATTGCTAACCTGTTGGCCTGTTTTTTCTCTTCCTCAACTTCTGAGATGCTTCTAGTCTACTTTTTCATCTCAGCAATTATAAGTATTTGTATTCTACCAAAACCCTTTTTTTGTACTTTACATAGGCCAGGATCATATGTCTTATTATAGCATGTTGGCTAAAGAATAAATGAATGAATAGTAGTAGTAAAAAGAGTAGGAGCATTGGGTATACTCTAGTCGAGAAAGAGAGATTAGACCAACAAGCTGGCATTCCAATATGTGGTGCAAACTTATCTACTCCCGTGATAGACACATCCAATTTCATAAGCGAAATTCGCTATCAAATAGGAAATAAACTATACATCGAAAATGCGGATTAACTGGCTAGCTAGTGCTATTCAAGAAATCTCAAAATGAATACAGTGGAGCACCAAAGAGACACAGAATTAGAGAATATAGTTGGTAATTTGCTGATTGCAGAATATCAGGTAGAGAAATTAAGAGATAGAGTAGTTGATAAAATTGGTGGCAGGTACACTCGCTTGGCTGATAAGAAACAGTCTACATATATATTCAAAAGCAATGGTAGTTGGGTTAAAGTTTCAATTAATGTAGAAAAAATAGCAATAGATGAAACACCTGGCATTCAAGATGATATCCAAGAGACTGGAAACTTAGATAGTTAGTTCATTAGTATCTGTATCAAACGTATACCTATCTACTAAAGGTCGTCGATCTATCTATCGATATCTACTTGAATGACCATTCAAGGAATGACCTTTTAGATAATCTACATAGAGAATTATTTCCCCTGGCGATTAAATAATAATTCACCTAGGGTCCATTTGAGATAAAATATGGGTTTAACTTTATATCTTTGCAAATCTACTTTCTTAGCCACAGCCTGATTATCAATTTCTGTTGCTAGTCTTATTGGTTGAATACCTTCTATTCTGTCAATAAATGTAGAACCATCTGGATTCATATGGATTTCGTACATGACTGTATTATTATGATTTACGTGTTTATTTGCATATGAAACTTTTATGACTGGATATAATTCTTTTTTCAAATGATATTTATCCTTGTATTTTGCTTTCTCAAAGCTATTCAACAATTCATAACTAGTACCAAAAAAAGGAATTGCATTAGTTAGAAATCTCTTTAATTTATATATTTCTTTTTGAGGTATACCATAGGATTCAGTATTCCATTTTAAAAAATAGTTTTTTATCTCTATCTTTGGCTTATAGTAATCTTTGGGGACAAGATATTCTTCTAGTGTGGATTGCGTTATATCCAATAAACATAGTTTATATCAAATTCAGATATTAAACTGTGTTTACGGATTGTGATTAGACAGATAAACCAAGTGTAACTTTAGATGCAGTCTACTATGTGGTGCTGTGCCTTGAAAATAATTACCAACCTTGGTACCGAAGTAATAAATCATGCCGGGAATAGATGGTTACACTAGTTTCATTTCTTTTAGTCTTACTAAGCATATAGGATTAGTGATATTATGCAGCTGTGATGGAAGGGATCCTCTTTACCAGAGAGCTGGCTAAATTGTTGTAACCCTATCTTTGCTTCATTCTTCAGGTATCTTTGCCCAGTAAATGCATATTAAAGTAGATTAAGTAAGGTTGATACCCAGTAAAGGTTTATGCTTCATTTATTTCAGTAACGCACAGTCGGTTGAACAATCATCTTCCTAAATCCCCACCTGATAATAAAGCTACGCTGAAAAGATGCTTTACCAGGACTTATTGATTGGGACGAGAATATATTAGATGTAAAGGCGGAAATCGAGAAAGCTTAAATGGTAGTGATTTTTTGACGTCCGTAAAATTCATCATATATTGAATCCTAATTCTACCATTTTGTGATATTCCTCTTCTCTTCAAACCATTCAGCTGAAGCTTACTATCCGGTTCGTCATGTCCTAGGAACAATTGACAAAGACAAAAAATATTTGGTTAGTTGGCGTAATTGGCTGCTGAATTATTTACTCGTCAATGTACTATTTTATCAATAATATTGCAAATGAGGTTAACAATACTTTCTAACAATCAATATATTAAGCAGATTATAATTGCCTGTAGAAAGTATTATTGCTGCGCTTGACCAAATCTTTATTTTTGTTGACAAATCGCTCTCAAATAGTTAGAAATCAACGGCGCAAGTATTAACGTTAAGCCAATATGACTATTGCCTATATAGAAAAACCTACGGATTTTCTAAAAGAAATGAGAACTGGAATAGATGACCAACCAATATACGTGGAATATTATTTGTTAAAAACAACCCTAATTGATACCTAGTCGTTAGACCCTTAGTTGACATAGTTATATAAGATCTAAATGGTTCCATTAGTATTTGTGCTGATTCGATAAGCCTATAGGGACAGCAAAAGTGCTATTTGTCAGCCTAGTCACTTTCTATTGTAGTATTCGCTTACTTATATGTACAAGACAATTGCGTGATTGATACGACTTGTGGGACAATGTGGCACTTATGTTAGGGAGTAAAATATGATGACTTGTTCGCAATCTGATATCGAATCATTCAGAAAACAGATTATAATTTATGCATTCATCGCTTCGAAGATCTAAAAAGTGTAAGAGCCATGTTAGATCAATAAATATAACCATCATATTTCCCTACTTTATGTCTTCCTTTGCTCCTCACACATCTACTATTGATATCGTATTTGTTCTTGCAGATCAATTAAACCAAAAATCAGTTAATTAACCAGAAAACGACATGTGAATATATTCAAAAATACATTTATAGATTTCTCGCATTTGACTTATTATTCATTGTCAATCCCATCTGCAGGTGTAGAAAAAACGGTAGTGTTACATGATAGTAGAAGCATAAATAACGCATTATTGGGATTTTATGCCAAAACAAAAACTAGTTACGATTGTTATGGGATTACATCTCAATCTACACTGCTAGAGTCTAAGGCAATCAATGATACATTATCCAACCTTAAAGGTCAAGGTGTCAGACTAAGACAAATCACAGAAATTACAAAGGATAACATATCTTACAGCAAAATGCAGATGAAAATTGTAGAGCTTCGTCATTCAGATGGAGTTAAAGGTAAAATCGAACTAACTGACACCGAACTCATCGTTACTACTACCCCTCAAAATGAAAAGTCAAATCAGACGGTTCAAGTCATTCACAGTAATGTAAAACAATTAGTAGAACAGCAGCAATCTCTATTTGAAATTGTCTGGAAAAAGGCTATTCCTGCTGAACAGAAAATAAGAGAGATAGAGGAGGGGATAGAACTGCCTGAAACTAAAGTATTGGAGGATCCATCTGAAATATTTAATCATATGAAGTATGTTGTTGAGAACGCGACTAAAAGATTAATTTGTTCATCAAGTGGTGGAATGCATTTGGCTTATAATAATTTCTTTGATCAGTACAAGAAAATACTTCATAAACATAAGAGAGGAGAGGGAGAAGGTATTCGATGGATAACAGTAATAGATAAAGAAAATAAAGCTTTAGTCAAAGTATTCATGAACTCTGGAGTGCAAGTAAGACATGTCGGAATTCTACCGCCACTCAATTTTGCTGTTGACAATACACACTTCTATGCTACGATAGACAAGATGGAATCAGGTAAAATAATGCAGAGTCTCTTGACCAGTAATGAGTCCACATATGTTAACTATTATTCATCTTTGTTTGAAGGATTATGGAATAATGGAATCGATGCTGAAACAAGAATAAGGGATATTGAAGAAGGCATAGATTCTGCAAATATTGAGATGATTCAAAACTCTCATGAAGCATTAGAACGTGCATGGAATCTAATAAGAACTGCAAAAGAAGAAGTATTGATTATGTATTCAACACCAAACGGTTTTCGTAGACAATTACAGATGGGTGCATTACAGCTATTCAAAGATGCAATCAAGAAACATCCTGATGTAAAAATCAAATTGCTTATTCCCAGCGAACAAATTACAGCAACGGTCTGGAAAGCAAAGATGGAATCTCCACAGCAGGTCAATTTTAGAATTTACGAACACAGTTTGAAGAGTAGAATCACAATTGTGTTAGTTGACAAAAGAGAATGTATTATAGTTGAAACGAAGGATGATGCAAAAGAAGATTCTTACGCTGCCGTAGGCTTGTCTGTGTATTCTAATAGCAAATCAATCGTTGTATCGTATACCTCAATATTCGAAAGTCTCTGGAGACAAACTGAGTTATATGAACAATTAAAAATCCATGACAAAATGCAAAAGGAATTCATTAACATAACTGCACATGAATTACGAACGCCTGTTCAACCCATCCTTGGGTTGACTGAAGTTCTTCTTTCCAATACAAAAGATAACGAAGAACGTAAATTGTTAGATTCGATTATTAAAGGCGCAAGAAGATTGCAGAAGCTTTCAAATGATATTCTAGATGTTACGAGGATTGAAAGCCACTCGCTACAACTAATCAAAGAGCGATTCAATGTAAATGATGTAATTTTGGATGTAATAGCAGACATGAAAAGGCATATTTTAAGCAACAAGGTCAAATTATTCTTATACAAACCAAAGCAAGAAATCTTTGTAGAAGGTGATAAAGAAAGAATAATTCGAGTTATTTCTAATTTGTTAAATAATGCGATTAAATTCACTGAGGAAGGAACTATATCCGTTAGTACAGAAGTTAAAGGTAATAGAAAGAGAGAGGTCTTTGTCGCCATAAAGGATACCGGTCAAGGAATACACCCAGAAATAGAACCTAGGTTATTTTCAAAATTTGCATCAAAATCATTTCAAGGCGCAGGCCTTGGATTGTTTATCTCTAAAAGTATTGTTGAAGCACATGGAGGTAAGATTTGGGCTGAGAACAACTCTGATGGTAACGGAGCAACATTTACTTTTAGCCTCCCAATCAGTCAAGAAGTTGTTAAATAACTATGTATAATAATTTCGAATAAGTACGAGAGTTCGATTCTTTGTATACGAAACTAGGACGTTTAATATCAAAAGAACTTAACCAGATTATAATTTCATTTCCATAAACACATTTGCTCTATAATTATTATTTGGCATTGCGTACTCGTTTATTCGTTGGCCACTTCATCATCTGGTCCCTAATTGCCTTATCTAGGTCAGGGAATCTTTGTCTAATTTTCAATAAATATTTCTCTGCGTCATAACTTAAGCTCTTACGTTTTACATCAGTAAAGAACTCCTGTAACCACTTTCTAACTTCATCGTCTTCGTTTATCATTTTTTCAAAGTCAGGGAAAAGTTGCGCTAATGAATTTATGCCCCATTCTACCGACTTACCATCGTGGACCCGCCCAATAAAATAACGGAGAATGCCCTCTATGTTAAGTTTCCACGAAGCCCATTCTATCTTCATTTTTCCACCTACTTTACTCCCATAGCTTGCGCAATATCATGCTACATCTACTCACCATAAGCTGTGAGTCTTCAAAAACTTTTAGGCTACTGTCGCTCACTCAAGTGCCTGACATAAGATTTTCATTTCTTGCTCACTCAATAATACATATGTCATATCCTTCCTAGCCTCCGAGATTTTTTCTAATTCAGATTGATAATTTCATTTCTTAACTCCCATGTTTTTCGATTCTCGCTACAATGATTCCTAAATTCCTCGGCTGTAGCCAACGACGTTAGACAATTCGTTTCGATTGCGTAACTCAATTCGACGTATTACATTTACAGATCTATCTAATCCAGTTTGCTGTTATTCACTGATAGTATGTATGACTTGTCCGATAGTAGGAGGTTTTGTTATTACAAGCCTTCTACTCGACGTCTAGACAGATAGAGGCTATAATGATTCTTATCGACTTTGTAACTTTATATTAGTATTTATATTAGATGATTTAATGCACAAACATATACCTTTCGCTATAGCGGCGGCAGTATTGTTGACAGCTATCGTGACGGTGATTCTATCCACTGTCAACGCAGCATACGCAGTGATTGCAAAACCACCACTGGCGGTGCACCCAAGGTCTTTCCTTCCCTCAGGACTAACTGGTCACCCAACCGCAGCACATGCAATGCCGATGACCAGTGCTACTATTGGCGCAGCTAATAATATGACCAATGCTACTGGTAACGCAGCTAATAATATGACTGGCAGTGTGGGCCAAGCCAAATCAAGTGAAGTCTCTATAATCAAAGGTGCATCAAATCCTGGCATTACGGAACCTTTCAATCCTTCACCACTTACAGTTTCCGTAGGAGCTGCCGTCACATGGACAAATCACGACATCACTGGCCACACAGTTACCGAAGGAAACCCATCTGGCAATACCCCAGCTAACGGATTTGATTCTGGAATTCTAGCCCCTGGAAAAACGTTTACTCACACTTTCGCTACTGCTGGAGCTATACAATACTATTGTACTCTTCATCCAACAATGTTAGGGGAAGTAATAGTAAAGTAAATTTTCTGATTAATTGTATTAATTTTTCTCCTACGCAGACCATGGGCGCTGCCGAAAACACTACTGGCGGCAAGTAATATCGAAATAGAATCAGTAACACACATTGTTTTTTATCCTAATAGCCTGGCTCAGTGTGTGCATACACATCTCTAACGATATCCAGGTAACGAATAAAGAGCTGTCTTCTTTTTGGACTATTAATGGTGAAATGTAGTAAATGTGGTAACGAAGCTGAAGGGACAGCGGAGCACGGTGAACATTTAAAAGTACAAAAACACCTACCAGCACACTCACAACCCGAACACACCGAGTATACGGCATATCAGGACAAACGAATGACGGATATAGAAAAAAGACTAGATAAATTGGAAGGAAAATAACCATCTTATAGTCTAAGTTCTCCGTAAGACTGTTGTAGTATAAGGCCAAATTTACGTTAGTGATAAAGGCTGAGTTGGCCTATGTCGAATCCGAAAGCCAAGCCAGCTGTGATTGCTTCTTCGATACTAGTTAATAGATTATGCACAACATATGAGATATACATTTTAGAGACACTTGCATAAAGAGCAGTCAGTCAACCACGGTTTGACCCCCGCAGGTCGATAAATAAAACCTATGGTCTAAATGAACAAGCTGGTATAAGGTGGAAATACCAGCAGCCAGCTTGTGAAACCCCGTTGTTGTTGCCTTTAATGGTTTCAAAGAATAATAGATGGCGTATGAAATAATGTTTACTAGGCGCACACATTATGAGGACTGATTATAAATTGATTAGGCTTAGGAGTGATATCTATTCCTTACTATCTACTTCGGGGGGAATACGGGGATAGTTTTTTTCGGATATTTTGCAGTGCTTGTTGGACAATCAGAGTCGTGAATCGACTACCGTAGCCGGCAGCCACACAAAAGCCATATCAAAATTAGTGAGAAAATATTAGTTACAATGAATAATGATGCTTAATTTATACTTATATGACATAGATACTAGGAACGAATTGAAAAAATGAGTAAAATTTGGCCTTACGCCATAATTGGTATTATTATCTTATTTTTAATCCACCAGGAAGTTTTTGCTTCGACAACAAACAATACAAACCAAGACTTAGTTTGATTGACGGCAATACTTTACTTCAATCTAATGCAACGATAATAGCAGGACCTCTTATTCTTCTAACTCTTATCTTTCAAACTACCAACCTGATAACTATCTTGAACGACTTAGATAAAGAAGCCAGTGTATTCAGCTGAAACCACTTCTGAAGAAAGACGTCGGCGAAATAAGGAATATCTCATAGAAGTCAGCAAGGAACTCGGCAAAGTGGCTGGTCAAAGAATATGGTGAAAAAGTTCACCAGCCAGATTTACAAATCGGTGATTCAGATGGAGATAACAAATGCATTATCTTTAGTGATTATTGGAGGAATAATGCCATTTTCAATTTCCGCCGTTGTTATTCTTATTTTTAGGCTCCTTTATTTAGGAGAATTATTTATGGCAGCAGGTTTCATATATTTGATTGTAGGAGTAGTATTGATGGTATATATGTATAGAAAGATTTCCCTTTCAGAGTTTCATAAGGGGAGTTTGTTTGACTTTTCGTCCTTTCTTCCTTTCCGTTAGCTCTGTAATCTCTTTTTTGGCATAATTCCTCCCTTGTGTGCTAGAAGATAAATCAATTGTTGTCGGTTGTGTCGGTTGTGCAGAGCACCTATCTAAAACATTTTGATTCGCTGGTGCATGGCGTATACAATTATTATTGTATCTTGAAACATCTACAAAACCTTTCTTTAGATATAGAAACCTTGCTGCATATAGATATTTTGAGCTATCCAGAACTATTCTCTTGTAACCAAACCTTTTAGCAAAATCTATTGCTATATCGAGCATTTTTTGTCCTATTCCTAATTGTTTATAATGCCTTAATCATACATGCGCTTTAGTTCAGCCGTGGATTCAATTTGTTTCATGTTTCTTATTGCTATTGTACCTATAATTATAATTTGATTATCATTATTATTATTATTATTATCGCAGTCTTTTGTGCTTTCAGCAACCCAGAAACATCCACCGTTAGATTTTTTATAATGTTCCTCTATAAAAGTTATATCAGCATCTAAGTCATCAGAATCAAGTTTAAATTCAAATTCATTAACAATAGTATCTGAAATAAGCTTTACTACTCTTTCAGAATCTGTCCTATTATTAAATACTCTTACTTGAAAGCCGGATTCCATGCCTACAGTTAATAGAATACAATTCCCCTAACCCTTAATGTTTATATCCAAAGTAAATGTTGAATCTTACTATTGAAAGTTATACAAGCTATTCCTAATATGCCCAATTCTGTTTCAGAAACGGAAGTCACTAACTTTCTTGCAAGCAAACTCAACATCCAGATAGCTACCATTGACGAGGATGGATATCCTATGATTCAGCCAATCTGGTTTTTGTTCAACAAGGAATCTGACAAGATATACATAGCCACTCAAAAAATGACAAAGAAGGTTCAGAATATTCGTAGAAATCCTGATAAAATATACTTTTCAATTGATGATAATAACTATCCATACAAGGGAGTAAAGGGAAGAGCTGTAGCGAAGATATCTGAAGACGTACAAGCGAATTTGTCTATAGTAGAAAAGATAAACATAAAGTACCTTGGTACTAATGAACATCCTCTCGCTAAAATGATATTGGAAAACACCAAAAATGGCATCCAGGTCGTTATTGAACTTGTACCCAAATTCTTCTCAGCATGGGATTTTAGCAAGGCTATGTAGTAATAGTGGTTCACAAAGGTAAAGCTGCAAATATAGCTAATATGCTTAGATATATTGCAAGAAATATATGAAAATAGACAGAAAGGGTTTGAAGTAGGTTAGATAATGTATCAATAGGTTTGGATTGTATTCTAGCGTTTAATGCTATTTCAATTTTGCAAATTTAATCAATATAGTAACTGCAAAAAGTCTATCCCCAGTAGCATCAGACTAACTATCAATCTTATATATAGTAATCACCAATAATAATCTAGGTGAGATAATACCAGAAAAGACAAAAAGTTCTTAAAGGCAGCTTCACAGGAACCCGAATTATTTACTGAAGAGCAGCAGGAATTCTATCGAAATAAACTATTGTTATTAAAGGACTTTAATGAAATATTTGAATTCGTGAAGATTGCAGTTGAGGCAAAATTTAGAATGCATAGAGCTGGAATAAGCTTGATACTACAGGGCCTTCCAACTACCCTTGGAGCATATCATGTTCTCGGCTCTAACATGATAATCATTAACAGACGAATATTGGCCATAATCAAGGCACGCAAATCACTAGAAGAATATAATTCATACTTATTTATGGTGCTTGGTCATGAATATCTTCACAGCTTTGGTATTGTAAATGAATTAAAAGTTAGAAAAATGATCTACTCGTTATGCCTGTCATTGTTTGGAGAAGATCATCTTGCACCGATAATGGCTAGATATGGACCTTGGTCTGTATTTCCAGACTTACATCTAGATTATAAATACGAACCTGAACAAACCTTTGAGATAGTAAGAAATTTTGATCAAACTACCCAATCCTACATTCATTAAATTATTTTCGATGCTGCTTATTGATGATAACAACACGATTAGTAAGGTTATTTATAGCCTATAACAACCTTATGGCTTATTCGAGTTTCTTCGAATAGGTAATTATCGCTCAAAACAAAGTTATTTTGTCCCTATCTCCACCTCATTATGAAGCATTATCATGATATTCGAGAAGTATTGGTTCGTAATAATTTGTTATGTCTGAGGTCCTTCAATTCCTTGATTATCTCGGAGAAGTCTAGAAAGTATCCTAAAAATAAATATAAATAAAACACAAAAGAGATATAAAATTGAATCAACGGCTCACATACTATTATTAGACCAGTATGTATAATTTTTTTTCCTTCTTCTTACACCGGTAGTTTGTTAGAAGATGCAAACTGAAGTTATTAGATTTCCCTAGATAGCTTACGAGCTGCTTTAACTCTTGATTTTGCATTGTTGATCTCGTTTGACTCAGTAATTGGTTCTTCTCCCATTTGCCCACTAGTTGCATCGTTTAATGCCTGATCACGTTTTAATGGATTCTTTTTCTCTAAGCTCATATATTTATTAACACGATATAGTTTATAGGAATTTGCAACTAGTTAAGCTACTTGAAATAATACACAATATAAACGATATAAGTTGGTCGGAGTTGCGCTCCATTGTTCCGGCCCCAGTTTTCGCTAAAGATATTAATCTTCTTTTTCATTATAAACTCGATGAGACTTGATTATGTGGTATCAAGAATTGAAGCATCACAGGAAGTGCTGCCTTATGTTTATGTCACCTATGCTAATCAGAATGACTACAAAGCAGGCGCGGACAGAGCGCCACCATTTAATCGATTTGGTGCGAATATGATGGCATTCACATCATTGTTTCCATTGTTTTTGGGCTCTGTAATACATTCTTCAGCTGTTACCATTATCATCAGCCCAAATTAGCGCTTATGATCTGAATATTTGAATATTTGAATGAATGTTGGAACAATCATTTCATCTGTTCTGCTTCGGTGTCGAAAAGCTCATTCTTTCTTACGTGCACTGGTGTTAAATCATTAGAAAAGACTTCTATCGTATTGATGCTATTTATTGGTACCATCTGTGTATATGTTATAGCGCCTGACTTGTTCTTGCATTCTTCGATTACCCATCTATCAGTAGTTCTAAAATCTATAGTTGTAAATTGCCAATATGGCGAACTTTTTCTTTCTTCTTTCGCCACCTCTTTGATGCGTTCTGTATCTAAATAATCTAGCTCTTTAGCACATCCGTTGTTTTGGTTATCTTGAGTAAAAGTAACAAATGATATAAATACTGAGTTAACGCGGCGCCCATTGAACGTTACCGATATCTTGTCGTCAGTCATCTAGTTTGTTAACATCTTCCAACATTCTCTATTTGAACGTTTGACTCGTATTGACTTGAGTTACACGTAAGCATCAAGTCTAACCAACAATTTTATATTTTCAGCATTGTGGGGCAAATGCGAATACACAAAAATAAATTATATTTCAGAAAATATCCAAAGTCAGATCTTGTTAACCTTTTAGTAATCGATAGCATGGTTTTGTTATTTTATTTTTATTTAATCATGTGTGAATCCAATAGCAGGCCCGGGCATAAATCCAACAGTTCCAAAAATCTGGTACGTAACATCCAAACTATTTTTACCATGGTTGGTTAGCATTTATCCAAGTCTGTATTGAAGATATGCCAATAATGTCTTTTAGAGAATAAATTACTAATCAATTATTAGATTTTAATGATTATTTCATACGTTCTGCTTCCGATTCACGCAACTTATTCTTAAGAGAGTCTGGTTTTGGACTATGTGAGTATATTTCAATATCAATTATGTTATGTATGGTAACTGTATGTTTAAAAAGAACCAAGCCACTCTCATTTTTTGTCTCTGCTATCAACCATTTATCGGTAGTTTTTAGATCAATTTCTGCGATCTGATAGAACGGAATGTCTTTATTTTCTTCATCATTGGCCGTGTCTATCATATCATCTGTGCTGANGTATTAGTATAATATTGACTTCTGTTTAAATAATGTAGCAATGCGAACACGATCATGGATGTTTGGAGATTTTGAATATCTCCATACTACGTATGCAATAAACGTAGCAGCAACATCATTGACTTTCTCTGCTAATTGCTCAATTGTAATCGAAATGAATTCTTCTTTGGTATAAGCGGGGATTTTTTTTACAGCTACCCCCGTTTGAACCCAACATTGAGCCCGGCATGAAACTACTCACTCCAAACATCATTCATTGATCTCGCTCAATCTTTCTATACGTGCCTAAACCATCAATTCCATTTGTTATCAATTCTTCAACAAATAAGATTATCATGCTATCCTCAAGGCCAAATAATACCACACAGAAATGCTTCATTAGTTGCAGCAAATTAGTTGCAGCAACAATAAATGTGAAAGATACAACCAAAAAACCATTGATTTTACATCCTGTTCACGAAGGTCTGAAGTTGCACAAAACTCACACGATTCAAAACAATCGTTACAAGCATTAA
>AF_2010_repII_A100DRAFT_1000014_pt1 | contig 29655 bp, 29 predicted proteins | sample AmaForreplIIA100_FD_9198 | JGI IMG/M metagenome (IMG submission 9198) | reverse complement strand
AATTATTTCGATCAGCGCCGCGGTTTCCTTCTTAGAGAGAGTCGAAATTTTCAAAGTTGCATATGTGGCCGCGGTTAAGGTTTAAAAACCCATTTTTCAAACAATTCCCTTTTATTTGGCTAGTGAATGTAACGAATATTAGGGATCGCCAGGATATTCACGCATTCAACTCTTTCGCTCTATTATCGATTGGTATATATTCGCAACCCATCGGTCCGCAGTATCTTCCCACATATAGAGCCTTGGGACGATACAAAGCAGGTTTTGGAGCAGCCTCAGCGAACTTTTCTTCAATAACATGTGCACACCATCCAGAAATCCTGGAGATTGCGAAAATTGGGGTATTCAAATCTAGCGGAATTCCCATTCCATAGTATAAAGAAGCACTATATAGATCGACATTTGGATATATTGGATGCTTCTGATGTTCGAGCATATACTTCTTAGTTTCGTTCTCAACTCTTTCAGTAATATCAAACCACTTAGTACCAGTTTGCTTTGACACGATTCTAGATAAAGTCGCAAGCACTTCTGCTCTGGGGTCTGTGGTTTTGTAAACGGCATGTCCCATTCCCATGACCCGCCCCCCTTTGTCTAACTTATCGTGTACCCACATTTCGGCTTTATCAGGTTCTCCTATTTCGAGCAACATTTTCATAACTTGGACATTTGCTCCCCCATGCAATTCCCCAGACAATGCGCCAATAGCACCACCAATTGATGCATACATGTGAGACCTGGTAGATGCTATCTCCCTGGCAGCGAAGGTGGACGCATTAAAACTGTGCTCAGCGTGCAATATCAGACTAATGTCGAACACCTTTGATTCTTCTTCCTTAGGAGTTTCACCCCTCAACATATAAAGAAAATTCGATGCATGGGATCCATTTTCGGTCGGCGTTATGATCTGCAATCCTCTCCGGATCCGATCCCACGCAGCAACGATCGCCGGAATCGTAGAAATTAATATGATGGACCTTTCTATATTGTCGTCTTTTAAGTCACTCTGCATTTTCTGGTCAAAATCAGGAAGCTCAGATATACATGATTGTAATACATCCATGGGACTGGCCTTGTTGTGTCTCACTTTTAGACAGTTGATAATAGGCTCAGGCAGGTTTCGAGCTTCTCTAAGGCGCTTGGTAAAATTTGTCAAATCCTTAATGCCAGGTAGCTCCCCGAATAATAGAAGATACGTGGTCTCCTCAAAAGTGGAATGATTTACGAGGCCTAAAATATCGTACCCACGATAAATAAGTTTGCCGTTTTCACCATCTATGGAAGAAATTTTTGTATCAGCAACCTCTATATTTCTCAAGCCGATATTTCTCGTGTCCATGTATAGGTAGTTCTACACGTTTCTATTTATACTTAGGCAACCGTTTGAATTGAAATCTCCATTGGAATTTAGATCGATTACGAAAAACAAGATACGATAGACTGCCTTCCCAAAGAGTAACATCAAAGTTACCTTAACTAGCATAATTATTGGTGATATTTGCTTTAGTTCCTAGATAGAGATTATGAAACTCCCACAAAAATCATTTGCTAACTTGTTCATGGTGGGTGAATATATTTCACAAACACTCACCTCCTCATTAGTTTTGCATTCCGCTGCTCCTAAGATTAGTTGCAGATTAATAGCTTGATNTGAGTGTGTAAATATGAAAAATAGCGCCCCATTATAATTAAATTAATCTTTTTCAGAGGGGAATCATTGGAAGCATCTCTCGCATATTCAACCATTACCAAATTCATCACTCGGGAGGTTAGCGAACGTAATAGTGAAGGAGTAGTTGTCGGGCTCAGTGGAGGACTCGACTCATCGGTAGCTGCAACTTTGGCAGTCAAGGCGCTAGGACCAACTCGAGTTTTTGGATTAGTCTTGCCTGACTACGGGAGCTTTCCAAATCCGAGGGCCATGAAAGATGCTGTTAGCATTGCTAATGCTTTAAGGATCAAATACAAATTGATAGATGTAGGTAGAGCTAAATCGTATTTGGCAAAACAATTGCCTCGAGATAGATTGGCTCGTGGGAATCTCACGGCTAGGTTGAGAATGTGCGTACTATACTACTACGCAGCAATCCGAAAGCTTATTGTGTTAGGGACCTCTGATAGAAGTGAATTAGAATTAGGCTATTTTACGAAGTATGGTGATGGCGCAGCTGATATTCTTCCGATCGGGGGATTGTATAAAACTGAAGTTCGAGAATTAGGAAAATATATTCAGGTACCTTACAGGATATTAAAGAAGAAGAGCACTCCTGGGCTGTGGAAGGGACAATCAGCAGAAGCTGAGATAGGCCTGACTTACGAGGTTGTTGATCAGATTCTAAGCGACTTAAGCACTAACACAGATACTCACAATATCAGTTCTAAGAAGATCGCAGTCGTCAAACTGCTAGTAGAAAAAAACAAACACAAACAATCGTTGCCACCTGTGTGCAAGCTCTGATGCGAATTTCAAAATAATGGTACTCAATTCAAACTGGATTATTGGCGGATGTTCTATCTTCATTTCCTTTGAACCTGGACACGAGGGATGGCTGCTCAAGTCGTAACATATCACTCATAACTATGGAAATAATTAGCCCGAGCAAGAAACCACCTACTATGTCGGTGAAATAGTGCTGCATAAGATATAATTTTGATACTGCGATGAGTGCAGGGAAAAACCATATCAAAATGCCAGCTATTCTATTCCTTTTGTAAATCCCAAAACCTACGATAAAAACAAAGGCGGTACAGATTGCCATATGGTTTGAAGGATATGAAAAACTGCTGGCAAATGGCACAACACTATCGTTCTCCAGCACAAAGTTTTTTGGTAAAATGATCGAGCTTTGAAGTTTATTTATTGGTTCTATCCTACCTACTATAGGTTTGATATAGATAATTATGATCGCTATAAAGACCATACTTATAAGGAAAATCAACCCCTCCCTGCGAGTTCTGCGAATTATTGTGATTATAATCCCTACAACAAGCAATGTAGAAAGGTCCCCTAAGGACGTAACAGTGATCATGAATATGTCCAAATTCCGATTGCCTTGGATATTTTCTATGTTCATGCTGACAAATCTATCCAAGTAGTCTGTTAACCCTGTATATACAAGCAGAGTAACAAAAACAAAAATTGATACCAATATCGCAAATTCAAGTGATCTAATCTTAATTAACCAATGATAGAATAAGGTATTCATAATGCTCTCGTCTGTCCAGCAATTCGAATTACCTCTAAGCACTGTGATGCCGTAGATTTCTTCAACCCACTAAAGTCGCAATGAAGGTCCAGGACTGTATCGAGCTTTAATCTAGGTCCAACTTTGCCTTTAATCCTTGATCCTGACTGAAATGTTTTTCAACCTTCCTATTGTGGGCTTTTAATTCACTAGGTAGATATCAGTATTTGACGACCTCGTCGCTGAAATCACCTGCAGATTTTGGATCTTTGTCCGTATAGTATTTAACCATGCTCATTTTTAAAACCTTCAATGAAAGCAAAGCACATTTAATTCGTGCTGGACCTAGATTTGTCAAACCTATATTTTCTAGTATATCCTCCTTCGCCAAATTCTTAACCATAGTCAAAGGTTTATTCATCACCATTTCAGTAAGCATGGACGCACTAGCCTGACTTATAGCACATCCTCTCCCTTCAAATTTTATATCCTTTATTTTGTCTTCTTCGACCCGCAGATGCATGTCGATTTCGTCTCCACACAATGGGTTGCTGTCATGGATCGTCACGTCTGGGTCGGTGAGTCTTCCTTTATTCCTAGGATTTCGGTAATGATCGAGGATGATTTCGCGATAAATGTCATCACTCATATCCTAAAAATTCTCCTCGCATCTATCAAGGCGTCAACAAAAAGATTAACCTCTTCCTTGGTGTTGTAAAGATAAAAACTTGCTCTAGATGTGGCAGCAACATCAAGCCTTTCCATTAAAACTTGTGCACAATGATGCCCAGACCTGATAGCGATGCCATGCTCATTCATAATGGTAGCTAGATCATGAGGGTGTATATCGGCTATATTAAATGATATCAATCCCCCTCTGTCATTGAAGTTCTGAGGCCCGTAAATAGTTACATCTTTGAGGCCATTAAGAGCAGACAAAGCATATCTGGTGATCTCAAGCTCATGTCTCCGAACTTTATCCATTCCAATTTCAGCTAAATAATCTAGAGCGGCACTAAACCCCACTACTCCTGCAATATTTTGTGTCCCACCTTCGAATCGGTAAGGAAGATCGTTGTAAATAGTATTTTGTTTATGTACCTCTCTTATCATATCTCCACCTCCAATAAAGGGAGGCATTTCTTGTAGTATCTCCTTCTTCACATACAGAACGCCTACCCCAGTGGGTCCTAGCATTTTGTGTGCGGAAAATGCTAAGAAGTCACATTCGGTTTTCTGTACGTCTACAGGCAAATGAGGCACTGATTGTGCAGCATCGACAAATACGGGAATATTATCTTCGTGGGCCATCTTGACAATATCTTTTAGCGGGACTATAGTCCCTAGAACGTTGGACATTTCACTTACCGAGACCAGACGCACATCTTCCTCCTTTAGAATACGATCATAATCTGCAATCTTCAGATATCCCTGATCATCTATTCCCAAATAGCAAACCTTTGATTTTTTTTCGCGGCTTAAAATCTGCCACGGAACAATGTTACTGTGATGTTCCATTTCAGTTAACACGATAGTATCACCACGCTTGACATTTTTTCGTCCCCAACTGTAGGCAACCAAATTTATTGCCTCAGTCGCATTACGAGTAAAGATTATTTCATCCACTGAACGAGCATTGATAAACTTTGCAACCTTTCTTCTTGTCTGCTCATAAGCAGCGGTAGCTTCTTCGCCCAATTGATGCACCGCTCGGTGGATATTTGCATTATAGTTTGAATAATACTCATTGATGGCATTTATCACGGCGTACGGTTTTTGGGTAGTAGCAGCGTTATCCAAATAGACAAGAGGCTTGCTCCCATTGACACCTACTTTACGCTTGAGGATTGGAAAATCTTGTCTTATCTCCTGGACGCTCAGAGCAGTCTTCTGCATCACCATATAATCATCTATTTGAGATATAAACCATAGACTTTCGTTCGAAGCACTGGTTCAAAATGACCAAACTCGTCTTAATTCTCGGATCCTTACCAAATTTATTTAATAGGATCTCACGCCATAGTATAAGGCCTTGATGCTTCTCTGGCGTGATGCTTATTTGAAACCTTTATCGCAATTTGATTTAGGCACGGAAAGGTGTCCATTTTGTAATCAGAAGTTTATTGACCTTGATTTTGTAATTTGTTGTGAGTTCTGTGAAATCGGTACTATGCACGATCTGTGTGCAAATCTACACATAATGGAATACCACATCGATCTGGTAAATAATAAGGTTGAGGCTCACAAAGATAAACCCCTCCATGATTACCAGTAAAAGTCTGCTTTAATGCTGCGCATATAACCAACACTTGGTAAAACCTCCCGCAATCGTGATTTCCGGAGGATCAGATCTACATATATCCATCGCGTGGGGGCAACGTCCTAAGTACCTACATCCGGCTTGAGTTTTTGATAAATCTGGTGGATTTCCTCTTATGAATTCTAAAGCCAGTTTACTTTCGCGGAGTCTAGGTATCGCAGCTATAAGTGCTTTCGTGTAGGGGTGTTTTGGGTTTTCATATATTTCATAAGATGGGCCTAGCTCCACAAATTGGCCTGCATACATTATCGCTATCTTATCAGCAATTTCAGAAATAACGCCAAGATCGTGTGTTATCAAAATAATTGTCATGCCATGTTCTCGTTTTAGTTTCTTAAGGAGGTTAACTATCTGGGCTTGAACAAGTACATCAAGTGCTGTAGTCGGTTCATCCGCAATAACTATATCTGGCTTTAGGAGTAGCGCCATGGCTATGACTACACGTTGTTTCATGCCACCACTCAGCTCGTGAGGATACATTTTAGCTACATCATTGTCCAGTCCTACCTGTTTAAGCGATTCTGCAATTACGTTCTCGAACTCTGATTTTGATTGATGTTGAAGCAAAATTTCTCTCATTTGATCCCCAACTTTGTAAACAGGGTCGAGAGCATTCATAGCACCCTGAAATATCATCGCTATTTTTTTCCACCGATACTTCTTGTTGAATTCTGCATTAGACATCCCTACTATCTCCATGCCATCAATTGTCACTTTTCCCTCCATAATCTTGCCTGGTGGTTGCAATGCCCTCAACAAAGCGGATCCAAGAGTACTCTTCCCGCTGGCGGATTCTCCGGCTATACCAAGCGATTCGTTCTCATCTACCACAAAGCTAATGTTATCAACCGCTCGAACGGCCCCCCTATTTGTTAAATAAGAGACTTTCAAGCCTGAGACGGAAAGTTTCGCCAGTGGATTCTCGATCAATAATACCTGTAACTTATTCCGGATTTAATAATTAATCCCTATGTCCTGGGAATATATTGACCATTGGTATACATATAGGGAACCCATCTACGCCAATAGAAAAATCACCAAAAGCTTGCGAGTGATTTCGCTTCTTCAGATTCCTCTAAACTACATAGCGGATTGGACATTCATCAAAAATTCATCCCTTAGCTTGGATCTTAAAAATGAAAGCGGAATATTCAAGACCTCTTCTTTCATTAGAATTCGGATATCCTCAACAGAATCTAGGTCCTTCATCATTTTCCTGGACAAAAGAAACCTGATAGGGACATCTGCCAATATGGCTGCTCTCACGTGAGAATTAAAACTATCCTCATCATAGAAAGTCCTCATTATGGTCGGAGGCTTCCTCAATAGTGCATTAGTACCATCGTACCGAATTGATGGGCAGATAACAATACATTTAGCGAATTGCTCTGCTTTAATACACAGACGGTTGATGTCCGAGGAGGCAAGAAGCGGAACATCCTGCGGAATCACAACCGTAGCATCAGCGCCAATTAGTGAACTAAGTTCATCAGCTGAGTCGACTGCTTCATTGACCCCCTTGTCACATTCTAACTTTAAGAATTTAGCTCCACACTTCTGCGCAATATCGACTGCAGATTTCTCACTTGAGACAACTACTGTACTATAGATAGTACTTGACTGTTCAAGTATTTTGATTGTGTTCATTAGCAAGAGCTCACACAACGAAATTCTTTCATCTGGACGTAGGACTGCTCCGAGTCTAGATTTGCCACTTTCAAACCTCTTAACAGGTACTATGGCTAAAGTTTTCATATCTACCTCAGTTGTAGGTTCAAAATATACGTAGCAAGTTCCTGCTCATGCTGTGGTGTGTTCATTAGTATATTCGCTTCATGAACCATAGTACCGAGTTCAGATATTCTTCTGGCTGATTCCACATCCCCCTTTGAAATAACAAAGTTAGAAGCAATTTGGGAGTAAAGCTCCGCGACTCCATATGCTGATGGATCAATTCTAAGTGCTTGCATGTATTTTACTGCCGGCCCGCTTATCGCAGCATTCGCGATAATAGGCGAAACCGCTATAACTTTTTCTCTCTCATCTACAAGAGTCTTCTTAATGCCTTTGATCGCTAGTATAGGACCAATACTTGTAACAGGATTACCAGGTGCTATAATAACCAATTTTGAATCTTTGATGGCGTTGATAACTTCAGGGTTGCTTTCAGCTACTTCAACCCCCTCATATTTAATTCCTAATACATGGGGTTTTGCTTGATTTTTAACCCAGAATTCCTGGATATGCATTTCTCCCTCAACCGTTAATATTCTTGTTTCAACAGGATCATCGCTCGCAGGAAGTATTTTTGATGAAAGTGCAAGCTTCCGTCTCATGGTTTCAGTAATAAATGAAAGTCTTTTACCGTTTTTGAGCATCGCCGTACGTAAGAGATGTGTAGCAAAATCTCTATCGCCAATTTTGAACCATATAGGTTCTCCAAGATTATTGATCTGTTTCAGACATTCAAAGGAATCATCTTTTATTCCCCAACCTCTAATCGGATCGAGGATATCAGCTAATCCATACATCACAGTATCTATATCTGGGCATATGTATAGTCCGTATAACCAAAGGTTATCGGCTACATTAGATACAACGGTTGTCTCGCAGCCAAGCGACACGAGGCCGCGTATTAGCTTGATTGATCCGGTCCCTCCGGCGAGAACAGTAATCACACATTAAAAAGTTAGACCACATAATGTAAGATTTTCGGAACTGAGAACTATGAACAATATGACATGATTGAACTAAATCTAGGCCTGAACTGTATTCCGCTTATTGAAATCACAAAAATTCTAGAACTAAAGAGCGCTCAATAAAGAATATAAGCAGGCGGTTACGAAAGTTCTATATGAAACTTGCTGCGGTTATGTCAGCATGTGTTATTTGCAGTATGCTAATTCTCTCCGTAGTTAACAACGTATCCGCTGTGCAATTTACAGCACTCCTTCCACCAAAGACCAATAATGCTACACCCGATTTAACTGCGGTTCGATTTCTCACTTTGACTTATCCTGCTGGGGGAGCTTTATCAAAGCAACTAAACGGTAAGTCAGAACATGTCAGGTTCACGGTTAACGGAACGGCTGGCGGAATGAACGAGTTGTATTCGGCTTTCAACCAAGCTATTGCAAGTCAAAAACATAGCCCTGTTCGCTTTAGCAATGCAACCTTGACATACACGGGAGATGTATTAGGATCTGCTACTCAAGCTTTAATTTCTTACAAAGTTGATCTGCAGCCAACCACCACGAACTATGTTTTGCAGAATGGGACCCAGGGTACGGTTATAGAACCAAATTGGAGATCGGTTGCTGTTAGTCAACCGATAACGGTCGATACACCGAAATATGGGAAGGTCAATGTTAATGCCCCTATTGGGATATTCGACGTTATTAATCCGTCACTTGCACGCGAATTATTGAATTCACCAGCGTCTTCGATTATGCAAGCTCCATTGTTTGACTTTTCGACCTTAGGGGCTTCGTTGAACAACTGGCATTTTCTTTTTGATCCCACTGGAAGCGTTGCAGGCTCTTCTGGGCTTTTCAGTCAGCAACCCGGATCAAGAGCTGTTTCTGTTTACGCCCTCGGAGAAAGTAGCATTAGGGAGGGCACATATACCGAACAAGTTCAAGATGCCAGCGCAACTATAAATGGAGAGACCGTAGGAGTGCATGCCTCTACACCACCTCCAAGCGCTCAGATTCAGATACCAGGATTTTCCAGAGTTCAATCGTCGGGCAATGGCGAGGTTCTTATTGTCACAAGTCAGGCGCCGGCAGGTACGGTGACTGCTACTGGTGGTTTCCCTGTTCAAGTTCTGCTCGTTTTCGCGGGCATGATGGGAGCAGTTGCCGTTTTTGTCCTCTTGAAGTCACGAACTCCAAAACAGGCACGAACTCCAAAACAGGCCACTAGCCGTCAGTCTAAAGGTTCTGGAGAAGGAGCGACGCCTAGCCCCAGATCTTCAGGAACAGGCTCAGGATCTCCGTTTTAGTGGGTTGGTTGTAACAACTGCAGCTGTTTCGGTGGCTCGATTAACCAACCTACGTGGTTTATCATGGGACTCAGGGATGTGTGCTAGCTGTAACCCTCCTTCTGTCATGTGCGGGATTCCGCTGAGCGGCCAACCCGAGCAGATGCAGGATCCTTAAGCTCTGTTTGGCCTTGCTCCACCCGGGACGGTTGTTTCATTCCAGATCTAAAAGTCTCAGGTTATCCGCCATCATCGCTTCTTTATAGCTGGATTTGTTTTCTGTTCCGTTGCCAGCTGTCTCCAACTAATTATCGCTAATTCGGGTGCCTGCAATGAGGGAGGAGTTTCCTCTCTTTCGAGTAACCCGCTCACTAGCTCACATCCCTTTTTTTGGGATTTGAGCATATTAAAATATTTGGGGAAAATATTTTTTTTCCAATTCCCTAATTGCAACAGCATCGGATGCTTTAGCATAGTCATTCAAAATTTCATAGTTGAGTTCGAAGAAAGTATGTCCCCATTTGAACTTGGCCAAGAAACCTTCTGACATCTGTCTCCACCCCAAAATGAAAAGGGAGGCAGCTAATGCTTCAGCAGTAGTAAGTTTCGAAATCTTCGAAAAATTAATAGGGTTACCTGCGAGCAGCGCCGGTAGACGACGGCGTCCATGGGCATTTAATTTGTTCCTAATTAGTGCGACTTGTGCATTCTCCCATGAACAGTCAATTGCACAAATCGATTTCCAGCACGGATCCTCATTAGAACTTAAGACATTTTTCGAGAAGGGATCTAATATTAACGAGTCCGGCCTGATATATTTAATTGATTTAGCGAGTCCGAACCTAACTAGCTTTGCAGCAGTACATTTGGCCGGATCGTCCTGTTTATACATTAATACCTCAGCTCGCATTACGAAACTGTCAAAATCAGTGCACTTTCCATCAATATAAACCTGAAAAAACGATTTCCCAAGATCCAATGGGCTATATGAAGTGCAACTAAATCTGCGAATAATTAAACATAATCAAATACGGAAAAAACTATGCTAGATCATCTGTTCCCATATATGATATTTGAGGCAGGTGCCATCGTACTGATGAAGTCAAAATATGAATCGATATCAATTTCGATCACGTTGCCCTGATCTATATCTATTATATAAATCATATGTATTCTTCCGTTTACTATATCTTCTTCGGAAACTGGAGGATTACGATAATAGGAATCACATATACTTTTAAGATTGGCTATCTCATTAGTTCGTCTATCGCGAGGTGGACGTTTGAACATAGCCGGAATTGGAAGGATGCTTACAGGTGTAGTGGCTAAAATGAACTGGTTAGCAAATCTGCTGTACCTAGAGATTTTGCTTGCAATTCGTGCATAATAGTACGATAATGGGTCTAGGGCATGGTCTGGAGGGACAAACCCGGTTTCAATTTCAACTACCGTAGAGCCGTCTCCTTTTGTACCGTGAAGATCACATACCAATATCTCTGTTAATTGTTTTTCAACGTCGACAACGTAGCCGTAGCGAATCAGATGCTTGGCACAAATTAACTCCATTACAGAATGATTTATTTTCACCATATTTTTCTTGTACAACTCTACTAGTCTCAGTTTCACGAATTCCATCCGCCTTCCGAATTCTGCTGATTGTCCTGACGTCATTTTCATCGATAGGCTCTCTATGTCTCTGGAAAACCTGTTCAGATCCAAATACTAAAGTCTCATTGATTGAACCTATAAAAGCTTCAGATACATTGAGGAATATTAAAAACAGGGAAAAACATGGTACCTAAGTATGTCATTGGGTAATAAAATAACTGTTCTAGGTTCAGGAATTATGGGTCACGGAATAGCACAAGTCTCCGCAATGGCTGGTTATAACGTGACNTTACGTGATATTGACTTGCCTTTGTTGAATAAGGCTTTAGAAAAGGTTAAGTGGTCTTTGAGTAAACTTGTGGAGAAACAGAAAATTACTGAGAAAGAGTCCGAAACCATACTCAACAGAATCAGTCTCGAATTGAACCTAGAACGGTCTCTCGTTGGGACCGATTTGATCGTTGAAGCAGTTCCCGAGGATGTTGAAATTAAAAGAAGGTTATATGCTGAAGTCGATAGATATGCCGAAGAAAAAACAATTTATGCTTCGAACACAAGCACCTTGCCAATAACTGAGATGGCTGCATTGACTAAGCGGCCTGAAAAGTTCGTAGGCCTCCATTTTTTTAACCCACCTCAACTAATGCGACTTGTAGAGGTCATTCCAGGGCGAGACACCAGCCCAGATACTACGAATCTAGCACTTAATTTCGTGAAGCAAATTGGTAAGGAGTCTGTGCTCTGCAAAAAAGATGTTGTTGGCTTCATAGTGAACCGTATTTTTATACCATTAGTACATGAAGCTGCATACTTGTTAGATAGGGACGGAGTCTCAATGACCCAGCTAGATTCGGCAGTGAAATTCAAAATTGGATTCCCGATGGGCATTTTCGAGCTTGCAGACTACACAGGTTTAGATGTGATTCACAAGGCAACGATAGAAATGTACGCTAGGGATAAAAAGCTAATAAATCCTCACCCTAGAATTAAGCAGCTCGTAGATTCTCAAAATCTTGGGAAGAAAACCGGAAAGGGGTTCTATGAATATTATAATGATTCCTACGAACGCATTAGTCTAACCATTGAGGAAGCTGAAAAGTATAGTCCGGTTAGTTTGATGGCAGTTGCGGCTAATAACGCTGCATGGCTGATCTCGAATAACGTATGCACTAAAACAGACTTCGACAAGGCCCTCAACTTAGGCATGGGATTAAAGACAGACTTGTTTACGAACGTTAAAAGATTTGGGGTAAAGAATATCATAAACAGATTGAATGAAATGTCGGCAAAATATGGATCCCGTTACGAGCCTAATCCCTATATTGAAACCTATGGGGAGGCATGATTTCCTGAGAATATTTGGACTGCGGAGCGGGCATCTTTTGCTACAAGTATCTGAACCCGCATGCGTTCATCTAGGTATTTTCCACCGTAATTATCTGATACTCCGCCACTTCCCTCGATCACCACGATTACTTTCTTCTTCATATACCCCACTGCCATCTCTATCAATGTTCCAACTCCTCCTCCAATCGCTATAATTCCATCTGCGGAGTTAGCTGTAATGAAATCTCGTGCAAACCCAATCCCAGTACATATCACTACATCGCAAAAATCATTTGCAAAAGAAAAATCCTCCTGTGGTATAATTCCCACAGTAATACCATTCTTGTCTTTGGCTCCTTTACAAGCTGATTCCATCACTCCTCCCAATCCGCCGCAAACCAAAATTGCGCCTGCTTGGGCTATTTCGCTACCAACCTCGTAAGCGATCCGCCTAGCTTTTTCTGTGCACCTGTCCTTGTTATACCCAATAACAGCTATCTGAAGCTTACGCACATTTTTTGACCACTTTTCTCAGTCTTATGCTTTGTGATTAAAGCCTTAAAAAACAAGAAAGCTAACTTATCAATTGAATTTTGCGGATAGCCTAGATGTATGCACATTACCAAAGAAATAAGAAATCCTTTTTTAAAATCCCCGTATCTATCCCAATAGAAAAAATTGGTAATCACTCGGTTCGGCAAACTACATCCTCGCAACCGAAAGAATTATTGTTCAGTATACGAATGATGGACATCCAGCTACATAGGATCATGGAGTGGCAGTACGACATGAAGGAATGAGCGTACTATCAATACCGAAAGTTTATCATAAAGGTTGTAGGTTCTTCTGAATACGAGTCTAGCCGTAGAAGGCACTGAACAGTTTCATTTATAAGACGTATCCATAGCCAATACATAGCCAAAAAAAACGGCTCCACACACAAATCTAGAGCATGTCTACGGTGATGGCCCAGGTCGCTGAAGCTGGGTGAGAAAAAACTAGGTAAATGTACTGCTAGTATTCTGCCTTTTGCCTACCTTTCTTGAATTATAACGTAAAGAACGCTTTTTATTAGAAATCAACCAATCTATTTCTCGTAAGTGGTAAGCCAACTTTAGCCAGCATACTTGCCACGAAAGTTCAAATTTCAGAAGGATCTGATTGGAATGACATGTTACCATACTTGTATTGCTGATGACCCTAATGACAATTTAATGTACGCCTTGTTGTCCGAACCACAGTATGCTTAAAGTATAGGGTAAATGGATCTGTGTTTATGCACAACAGAATTAAAGATGCTAAGTTGGCCAATGAAGGAAAGAAAAAGATAGACTGGGCTGAAGCTCATATGCCTGTCTTGGTATCTCTAAGAAAAAGATTTCAGATTAAAAAGCCTCTCCAGGGAGTTAAAGTTGCAGGATGCTTACACGTAACAAAGGAGACTGGCGTGCTCGTTAGGGTCCTCCAGGCAATTGGTGCAGACATTGCATGGTGTGGATGCAATCCGCTAAGCACCCAAGACGACGTGGCTGCTTCTTTGGCTGTCGATGAACAAGCTGCAATTTTTGCGAGGCGGGGTGTCTCTAAAACAGAGTACTATGACGATATTCACTCTGTGATTAACACGCATCCTAATATTACAATCGACGATGGGGCTGATCTGACTGTAGAGATGCACAAAAGTATGAACGGAAAATTTACAATATATGGAGGAACTGAAGAAACAACGACTGGTGTAATTAGACTTCGGGCCATGCAAACCTCTGGTAATTTGAAGTATCCAATAGTAGCCGTGAACGATGCAGAAACGAAGCATGATTTTGATAACATTTACGGCACAGGGCAATCGGCACTAGATGGCATTATCAGGGCAACCAACATACTTCTTGCGGGTAAAATTGTTGTAGTTGCAGGATATGGACATGTAGGGAAAGGGATAGCCAGACGAGCTGCTGGGATGGGAAGCAATGTTATTGTGACCGAAGTAGACCCAATAGCTGCCCTGAAGGCAAAATTGGATGGCTTTAATGTCTTCAGAATGGGTAAATCGTCTCAAATTGGCGATATTTTTATAACAACAACAGGATGCAAGGAGGTAATATCGCGAGATGACATAAACAATATGAAAGATGGTGCAATCTTGGCTAATGCAGGCCATTTCAACGTGGAAATCTCCCTACCATCGCTTGACGCTTTATCAGCTAATTCTAAACGTATAAACGAGCATACAACGGAGTACGATTTGAAAACTGGGAATAAAATTTATTTGATCGGTGAAGGAAGATTGGTGAATCTGGCAGCAGCAGAAGGTCATCCTTCAGAAGTGATGGACATGAGTTTTGCAAATCAATTGCTTTCGACAATCAAACTAGCAGAATCGAGAGGCTCATTGCCTCCACGGGTATACGAAGTGGAAAGGTCCCAAGACAATGAAATTGCCCGCTCCAAGTTGGAATCCATGGGAGTAGAAATCGATACGCTTACAAACGAACAGAAAACTTACTTGGAGGGGTTTGGAGAAGGTACATAATACACTTCAATCCGAATTCTAATAATAGAATGACATAATGGACGTATCTCGAAAATTCGGCGACATCTGCTAGGGAAAGGTCATAAAGTAGTAGGATGGGTGGTCTAGCCCGGTTAAGATACCTGTCTCACACACAGGTGATCGAGAGTTCAAATCTCTCCCCATCCACCTAAACAAAATTATGAGAAAATAAGCATGAGGACGAAGTACACAAAAGTGATTGCCAGGAAGATTTTGGTTAATCTCATTGACTTGTTCAATGCTGAGGCATAATCATCAAATTGACGATTCCCCATCACTTTAATTGCACATTTAGAAATTGACAATTCGAATTTAGCTGGGGTAGCTCGATTAATTGAGCTTGTGGATAATTGAAGAAATATTTCAGCAATCTTATCATGATTACTTGTCTTACCGAGGGCATAGTAACCTTGATTTGTTCTTTTTCCAGAAGTTGCATGTGTATCTGATGTACAAATTTCGAGCGCTTTGATACCGGCCCGAGAAAGTTTAGCAACAATATTATCACGAAGATTATTTTCCATGTTGTTTGAGTCTGCCCAACCTATTACGTATTTGTCATTGTTGATCTCAAATACGATCGTTGCCAATCCCGATTTTCCTAATTCGCTGGTTAACAATGTCCTTTTCGATGCAATTTCGTCTAAGTTAGCAAATCCCACCTTAAACGCATACCTCGGTGCATTTACCAAATCTCTCAAGCACGCCTCTCCTGCAGATAGCAAATTTTGATAATCTGAATTGTTTATTTCTTCACCCATAGCATTATGACTGTCAATTACTAATAATTGCCTTAATCCTAGTTGAGTTGAATATCTTTCTAACGCTAATCGAATATCCTCAGGAACGTCTTCCATACCCAAAGGCGCCATAGAAAGGATAATTATGGCCGTCTCTCCAAAAATAATCCCTGTCGCTACACAATTTCCAATCTTGGTCTGCAGAGGAATAGTCGCGGTGTCACATGTCTCCAAATTTGTTGTTTGAGCAAGACTCTCTATGTACCTATTCACCCATAATTGCGATGGGATATTTCTTGAATGACTAGAGACAGTATGCATTACTAGAGCACATTTTGAATATAGTGAGTACAGCCGAAAGGGTAGATTGCTACCTCCGATTGGATGGAATGGCCCAGGATGCACGTCTGGAAGTAAAATGAAAAATTGATTGCTTCCGGTACAAAGATTCACAATATTAGTAGTTATCAATTCATTTCGAGCTCGTGATTCAATTATGGCTTCCATTTTTTCAGGATTATTTTCCGTCCAGGCGGCCAGAAATGCTTGAAGAACCTTGAAAGTGCTACACAAATCCGGACGACCGGCTTTATCAGCAAGTTTGGACCAGACCAAGGCCAACAAGATAAAAACTGACCCATAGGCAATTCCTATGGCAATTGAGACTGGTGATGCATAGAACGACTGCGGCATGAATGCAAACAATAGAATAACAGGCTGAGCGAAAGACACCAGGAAGGATTGAATAAAATTCGCACCGAATACAGATATAAAAATTCCTATGCGCATGCCAATAGCCAACATCATACCTTCTATGAAATAGATAGATGGTGTACTAGTCTTTGAAAATATAGTATAAGATACAGATCCTAAAATTGCAGTCAATGTCCACAAAATTAGTGCAAATGCTGAAACGTGGAAGTACTTGGGTATCTTGCCGACAAGTCTTCGTAATGCCAACCGATCTAGAAAAACAGAGCCAGTTACTGCAAGCAGTCCTAATACGAGATGAATTGTTAGAATTGTCCCATTAGTCTTAAATGCCCATAAACAAGACAAAGCGACTATTATACAAGATCCTATTAAAGAGATCAGGTATGATACCTTGTACGAAGCTGGGTTAATCCTAGTTAAAGACCACCTTCTATGAATAATAGATACACTATTGGAATTTGAGCTACTACGTGTCATCCAACTGGGAAAAGGATTCTTATCAAGATGGATATACCGATTAGACCACCGGTTACGCCAAGTACAAGCTCTGGCTTTATCTTGACTCCCTTGGTCTCATCTTCAAAGAACCTCAACAGCCCAGCGCTAGAAGCCGGCAGTGGAGCATTCTTTTTCTTGCTCATTAGATTAATCTGTTGATAGTCAGCTTTAAAAACATTACGTCCCCCATCACTCACCGTTTTACAGTCATGAATGCCTGACAAATATACAAAGCTAGGTCGCTAAGGAGAAAGTAAGCAATAAAGCATTGTTATAAAGACTTTTTGAGCTCTTCAGTCCGAATGTCAGTGTCTCCACCTAAATTTCTAATGATCCTCAGATAAATTTCTATAAGTTCTGCCTTGATTTTCTGCTGTGACAGATCATTTTCTTGCTTCAGCAGTTGTACAATTTCAACTAACTTTTCTTTGACAGTCGAATCTATCATTTCTTTTACTGTACCAATAGTTAAATTGCTAGTGCCAGACGCTTGGGCCTGGGCAGAGGTTGATCCATGTGGTTGACATCCCGCTACACATATGTTTTCAGCTTGAAACTTTACCTGCAATCCAGAACATGATGGACAAGGTTCGTTGATAAGAGTCCCTCCTTTTAAAAGCAATGTTGCCGCATCTCTAAGATGTTCTGAATTTGGCCTGCTCTTCATGCTGTTGACCATAGAATAGAACTAGTACTCATTGCAAGGTATATTTTTTTGCAACTCGATTCCTTTGGATTTCCTTGTTGAGTAGAGCGAAAGCTGTCATAATGTGCTGTGTCAGAGAAACCCAAGATGAGGCTTTGACGTAGAAACGATTACCCGTAGGCAATACAAATTTTTTCACACACATGCCGAGTGATTCACTTAGAACCGGCAAGGCTTAATAGGAAGAATTGGCAAATACCTCATTAAAAGATGGCGGTTATATGCAAGAAATGTGGCTTGCCAGATGACCTTTGTGCATGTGGTGAATTGGACAAAGAAGATACAAGAGTCGTAGTCCGCCTAGAAACTCGGCGATTTTCAAAAACTACCACTATGATAGAAGGGATCGACCCGAAGCTAAGTGACATCCAGAGGATAGTTAAAGAATTAAAGAGCAAATTTGCGTGTGGGGGAACCGCGAAAGAAGGCTTTATAATGCTTCAAGGTGACCATAGAGACGAAGTGAAGTCATACTTGGTGAAGCTTGGGTTTAACGAAGGTGCGATAGAAGTGCAGTAACAAGCTTTGAAACGATACGACAAAAAGACTGAATTATTTAAAATTTGCGAGCTTGGCATTGGCAAGGCCGATTAGCATTGTCACATTCCTAATTTCATCCGATTTCAAAATTGGGTAGGATCTAAAGTTTAAGATGAAGCTTTAGGCCTTTGTAACGATTCCTGATGGTCACCTCTGTAACACCAGCAGCTTCGGCTACATCCTTCTGCGTCTTATTCTCGCCATTCATAACACAGGCTACATACAAGGCGGCCGCTGCAAGTCCCATGGGGTCCTTTCCAGCAGATATTTTGCCTTCCTCTGCACGTTTTAGAATATCAAGGGCTTTACGTTTCGTCTTTTCCGAAAGACCGGCTTTGCTAGCAATTCTTGCGACACATTTGACTGGATCGACTACAGGCATTTTTAGGTCAAGCTCCCTGATAAGAAGCCTGTAACAACGTGCAACATCCTTTTTCTTAATATTACTAGCATTGGCGATATCTTTAAGAGTTCTTGGTGTCTCAGTATCTCGACAGGCTGCATATAGTGCAGCTGCAACCAATGCAGATATAGATCTTCCTCTTACGAGGCCTTTCTCTAAAGCCTTTCTATATACATAAGCTGCTTTTTCAATGACTGCATCACCAACAGCAAGCTTATCCTTAAGCCTATCCAATTCACTAAATGCTTGTCTAAAATTCCGGTCGACAGGCTCATGCACCTGGCTTCTGCTATCCCACGTCCTTAGTCTTTCGATAGTGCTTTTCATGGAAGCAGATAATGGCTTTCCAGAAGCATCCTTATCGACTGGGCCTATGATCGTAGCAAGGCCCATATCATGCATAGCGAGGGATGTAGGAATTCCAGCACGACTTCGATCTTCGTGCTCTTCCTTCGAAAAGGCTCGCCATTCAGGGCCCATTTCTTCGATCCTTTCAGTAACAACAAAGCCGCAGTTTCCGCAAAACATCTCCCCACTGGAGTTGTCGGTAACCATTGGTCCCTTTCCACACCTAGGACAGCGGTCACTGAACACCGAAATATCTTTCACCAAAATGTGTTCACCATAAAATATTTGATCGTAAAAGCGGGAAATCTATACATCTTATATATATATTTTTTTCTGTTATTTATGGATTACCATATAGGTCTCATATGGATTTATTAGGTTGAGAGATATTTAGCAATATGGCTAAAGAGCCATAATAAAGTTATGTATGTCTACAAAAAAGTGCGATTCCTACATAGACTTCATTACTAATGGATATTAGCGGCGAACAAATGTTAATTAAGGAATCACACAACACAAAGTAAGATGCATACGATAGGTAGATTACCTAGATGGCTAATAGAAAAAGATCCTTCCTGGGAAAGAACAAGTGGTACAGGTTATGGTTTGCACGAATGGATCAAAAGAGGTTCTGCCTTGAGGGCCCACTGTATTACTAATGAATGGTACTGTGATATTACGACCACAGATAGAAGGGAAGGATTTGATCTGAGCGAATCGACCCCAAATCCGGATACTAGTATATTCACCTCCGCGGAATTTGATCTGAGAAAATATTTATCAAGTAGATATTTAAACCCAGGGATTGATACTAACAAACTAGGAATGATTAAGTCCCGGAAACTTTGGTAGCGCCCTAATTCACTAGCAGGCTTAGCCTTATGCGCGTCTTGCTACAGAGCATCGTAATTATTAGTGGGCTATTGATCGCAGTTTTATCGAACGCAGGTTTAAGTGCGCAAGCTATACTCAAGGGACCTATGATCAATGAGGTTAGATTCATTCAATATCTTGATGACAACGTGGCACTACAAGATGTCAAGTCTGGAATTTTGGACGCTTATTTTTTCAGAATTCCTTTGGAAGCAGTATCTTCTATAAAGAACGATCCCCAATTAAAGGAGTATGACAGAATAGCAGGCTCGTACGGGCTCTTACTGAATCCAGCACCATCGAAAGATATCAATTCGATCAACCCCTTTCAGTTCAAAGAGGTGAGGTATGCCATGAACTATTTAGTGGATCGTGGCTTTGTCGTTAATGAAATTCTAAAAGGTTATGGAACTGAGTTGATCGATCCATTTGGCATCTATTCACCTGAATACCTAAATGTTTTGAGTACAGTGGAGTCATTCGGGTTTAGGTACAATCCGCAAGTTGCTGAAAAAATGATTTCAGATACCCTAACGAAGGAAGGTGCATATATTCAGGGCGGCAAGTGGTACTATAAGGGAAGCCCCATTACTATCAAGATTCTGATTAGGAGCGATGATCTACAGAGACTATCAATGGGCGAACTGGTTGCATCTGAACTTCAAAATGCTGGTTTTAATGTTTTGAAAGATTACGGAGATTTAAACAAAGCAAACTCCGTTATATTGGGATCGGATCCCCAAGACTTCCAGTGGCAGGTCTACACTGAAGCTTACGCAGGGACATCTGCGTTTGTGAAGTATAACCCGATAGTGACCTCACAGATGTATGCTCCATATTATGGTAATATGCCAGGTGGTCAAAATCCATCTTTTTGGAATTATAAGAACAGCACGTTAGATAATCTGACACAAAAAATTGCCTTTTTTAAGTTTTCGTCGCAGAAACAAAGAAACGAACTAGTAAGAAATGCAACGATAGAAGGCATCCAAGAATCTGTAAGAATCTTTGTAGCTCAAAACACTGAACCTTTTGTAGCATCATCTGCCCTTAGAGGGCTAGTTAATGACTTTGGTGCAGGGATCCCAAGCAGGTTTTCCCTGATCAATGCTATGAGCCAAAAAAATGAAAGCATACTGAACATTGGTGTGAAACAAGTTTATCAAGGGGCATGGAATAATGTAGAAGGATGCAAGGACGTCTATTGTACTGAGATATACTCGGCCATATCTGATAGTGGCACTTTTAGGAATCCATATACTGGCGAGGTAATTCCTATGCGTGAACCATGGACGAATATTTCCACAGATGGTCCGCAAGCTAGACTTAAAGTTGCGCCTGATGCTATCCTTTGGGACCCCTTTTCCCAACATTGGAAGTCAGTAGGCAATAACGAGACTTCAATGAGCAAGGTAACTTACAAGATTCTTTATTCTAATTGGCACAATGGTGTGCCGATGGATAAATCGGATTTGCTTTATACGCAATATTTTCTCCTACAATGGGGAACCAACACGGGACAAGGAAATCTTACGTATGATCCCGAGTTTAGATCCCAAGCTCAGGCGGCTATCCCGCTTGTGAAGGGGTTAAGATTTGTTGGACACGATGAGGTAGAGTCATACATAGATCAATGGAATTATGATAAGAAGGAGATCGCCGACTCAGCAACCATCTGGCCTGCTGAACCATGGGAAATAACAGCTGCTACGGAAAGATTAGTAAATGAAGGTAAACTTGCTTATTCGAGAGGAGAGGCCACAGCGAATAATGTCGACTGGTTATCCTTGATTATTCCTTCGCATGCACAGATGATAAAAGAAGAACTTCAAAAAATGAAGGCAGAGGGATATGTTCCTGCTCCATTAAGAGGTAATGTAAGTGTCGCAGATGCCATGAAACGGTACGATGCCAGCATTAAATGGATCTCTCTCCACAATAATGCTGTTATTAGCAATGGACCGTTCTATTTGGACAGCTACAACCCCGCAGGTGGAGTAATCACAATAAAAGCTTTTAGGGATCCATCATATCCATTTCCTCGTGGCTATTGGGCTTCATTTGAAAATCCCCAGCTTGCTTCTATTCAGAGTGTAAATTCACCCTCATTTCTGCAATTGGGACAGCCTGCAGCGATCCATCTTACCGTGGACATAGGGGGGACCCCTAGCAAAAGTGCTGAAATAAATTATTTTATATCAAATAAAGATGGAAAGGTGATTCTTCAGGGCACGGCAGATCCCTCCAGGCCCCTCGGGACATATGTCATCCCTCTGCAGGAAAATCAAACATCAATGTTCTCAGCCGGCCCAAATACTTTCAAGATCTTTGCGAACAGCAAGGAGGCATTTAGACCGGGCATTTATACTGGAACCTTAATCGGAATTACTGGAGCACATTCTGACAATCGCTAGATAATTTACGATGATCCTACCTTGTATCGGCAATTGGCCTCCACTCGGGAACTTTATACGTGGATCGATCTCTAGAATGCAAATGATACAATCTTTGGCAGGATTAGCAAGTCCACCTGTGAAGGTTTCATGACTAAAATTCGTTATTTCCTGATCAAGAGATCCATAAATATGTTGATCGTTGTATTTGTGACACTGGTACTAACGCTTGCTCTGCTGGGATCTACTACCGACAAAATTTTAACCGAGGCAGTTAAAAATGATCAAATCAACATAGTAAACCAAGGCAAATTAAAGTTTCAAAGTTTGGATGAACGTCAACACTATATAAATTCACAAATTCAAATAAATATCAAAGCACTAGGATTGAACGAACCTTGGTATTCTCCGACTCGTTTTGTCAACACAATATTAAAACTTGCGGTTTTGGACTTGGGCCAATCTCATTTCTTTACCAGTGATTCAGGGTCTTCTAGCGTCAGGGATATAATTCTAGAAAAGCTGCCAAGGACGATATTACTCTTTACATCTTCCACATTAATTATAACGATTATTGGTCTTTTTATAGGTGGGCGTTTAGCTGGTAGGCCAAGTTCTGCTTGGGACAGACTGAACTCATTTCTTGCGGTCTCGAGCAGCAGTTTTCCTTCATGGTGGGTCGGAATGCTTATGATCTTCATTTTTGCTTTTGTATATCACATTTTTCCGGCAAGATCTACGCCACTATTGCCTCCTTCGGACCCGTACTATATCTTCGACTTGTTGTATTGCATGACCTTACCCCTTATCACTATAGTCTTGGTGGGTTTCAGCTCATGGGCTTATATAGTTAGGTACTTCTTGGCGGGTGTCTTGCGAGAGGATTTCATTTTGGCTAAGACCGCTATGGGGATTCCCAAGAGAAAGGTTGTTTACTCTCATGGCTTGCGAAATGCCGCACCGCCAATAATAACTGCGATAGCACTGAGCCTGGCCGCCTCATTCGCTGGTTCAATCATAATAGAGGCCGTATTCGATTGGCCAGGGATGGGTAAACTATACTACGATGCCATAGGCGTAATGGATGTACCTGTTATAATCGGAATTACCTATGTGTTTACTTTGATTTTCGTGGTGACCATCTTTGTTACTGATTTAATCTACGCGTATCTTGATCCTAGGGTAAAAGTCGCATGACTAAGGAAATTTTGTCAGCCAGAAGAGGTACTTTCCTTAGGGATTTTGTTCATTCCAGAACAGGGGTAACTGGAGTAGTTATACTGCTTTTATTGATCCTCATGACTGTTTACGCGGTGACATCAGTGCCATTACAGTCGTTCCAGCAATGGAACAACCCTGCCTATTGGATAAATTACCCAAAGAATGCTGCTCCCGCTTGGACCAACTTATTAAAAATTGGACAGAAATTGCCTGAGCATGTCATTCTTACTCAAGAACAGGCATCTATTACTACATCTTTTGAGCATGGAATACGTACGGTAAAACATACCTACTCTGTGAATTTCAACTACGATTCCTATCCGACTGATTTTATGATACCGTATAGTGCTAAGTATGGCAAAACGCCTCCAGTAATACGGATAGATGTCATGAGGCCAGATGGCAAGGACTTTCTCATTTACGATTCTTCATTACCACCCTCCCTCAGCGGATCAGGACAGAATTATTATAGCGACAGAGTCTTCTCAACAGATAGCTTAATTATTCAAAATCTTGCTGTTTATAAAAATCTCTTTGAATATCCTCAAGACGAAACCATGCCTCAAGTCATGATTTTCTCTAAGACTACTAATCCGGCTGTTCTAAATGGAGTATACCATTGGAACGAAAAATTCTATTTGTTTGGCAATTCTGATTCAGTGGAGACTAGCGGATTGATTCTTGGTGGAACTGTTTATGGACCCATGGGGACAGATGAACTTAGAAGAGATTTAGCCGTCGGCATTTTTTGGGGAGCACCAGTTGCTCTATTTATAGGATTGACTGTCTCGCTTGCATCGGTTCTTATTGGATTGATATACGGTATAGTCGCTGGATACAAAGGTAAAAGAACCGACGAAGGATTAATGAGGATAAACGATTTATTTTACTCGTTACCCACACTGCCAATTTTGGTTATTCTTTCAGTTTTAATTGGAAGGAGTATATTTCTTATCGCAGGCTTCCTAATCATCTTTGGCTGGATTGGGACTGCAAAGATTAGCAGAAGTTTAGCTTTGCAAATAAAAAACTTCAATTATATCGAGGCCGCCAAGTTGATGGGACAATCAGATTTCAAAATTATATTTAAGCATATTATTCCTCAATTACTGCCTCTTACATTGGCTAGCATTGCAATTGCTGTCCCATCAGCCATTTTAGCGGAGGCTGCACTCAGCTTCCTTGGACTCGGCGACCCCTCCATACCTACATGGGGACAAATTCTACATCAAGCGAATTCTGCAGAAGCTGCTGCAAGAGGACTATGGTGGTGGATAATCCCTCCTGGACTTATGATCGCCCTCACAGGATTGGCATTTGCACTCATTGGAAATGCAATAGAGTCAATAACAAATATTAGGAGTAGATAATTACAATCGATGTCAATAGAAAGTACTGGTGTTAAATCTCACAGATTTCATCCCAAATTCTATTCTATTAAAGGCTTTAATGAGCCAAAATTGGGCTTGGCAACTTGGCTACATAATCAACCNTCTATGATCTCTAGGGGCATCTGTTTTCCGTTTCTGTCAAATGCCCCAATTGTCTCGTATTCATATGGGTAACTTACGATTATGGAGACGACGCCATAATAGTTATTGAGGTCTTCAAGAGAAGGTTTATTGGACCCACCAGGATGCGAATGAGAAGTGCCGACATAAGAAAGATCGAATGGCAAATCGTATGTAGGGAAGCCAGAGAAGTACGGTCCATGCGTGGAAAAAGGAGGAATAACTAACTCCTCGATAAATATTTGTTGCTTCTTGCTTTTGCCCTTTAGAATTAGGATTCCTTCGTTTGGATGCCAGGTTTTAGAGTAAGTAATAATTCCATCTGCAGCTTGTTTTGTGATTATTACTTTTCTAGTAGATTCAGTTGCCTTTTTTTCCCTAGTGAAAAACAATTGCACTTTATTGAATCGCATCTTTATTTTAAGATTAGCCGGATAAATCCTTTCATACACATCCCGCTTGACTGTATGATCCCGTCCTTGAGTATTGTATTTGCCATCTATCAGAACAGTGCATAAGATTATTTGGCTGGCTTTTTAATAGCGCACTATGGAAGAGGAGATACAAGAATGACTCATCGATGTACGCTTGTACTTTTAGAACTAGGTATAGTCGCGTTAGATGAATCTAATAACGTTATCGCGTCTCTTAGATTTAACGACCCTGCCAAGTCGCATCGATTGTTAAGAGCAGGGAAGATGCCCGATAATTTTGAGGAATTTCTCAAGAATGTTGATGGCATAAGTGAGATCAAAGTAAACGATCAACATCTAAATCAAATACTATCCTCCTCAGGTTTGAGCACCAATATTATGACAGTTGAGGAGCAAGATGAAATTCAGAGGCAGAAACAACCCTTGCTAATACTCAGTGGCTTTGCAAGCGATGAAAGGGATGTGATTCGCAAATTAAGACAATTTGCTATTGAAGTATCGTCAGATACGGTGAAAGAGAAGTCAGAGAAATTAGATTTGCATGTAGCTCAAGCCATAAATGCACTTGATGAAATTGACCAAATTCTAAATACGGTAGGAGCGAGAGTGAGAGAATGGTATGGATTACACTTTCCTGAGCTAGACAATTTGGTTTCTAGTTTAATCACTTATGCAGAAATAATTAGGAGGGCTGGATCCAGACAAGATGTAACCAAGGAAATCTTGGAATCCATTGGAATTGAAGATAGAAAGGCTGAGATTATTATTTCAGCATGTGATAGGAGTAGAGGAGGAAGTATTACTGGAGAAACCTTGAATACTATTCGACGATTAGCCGATGAAATACTCACGCAATCGGCAATCCGGAAAGATTTGGAACAGCATGTAGAGTTGATGATGGGCATAGTTGCCCCAAATATTAAACAATTATTGACTGCTACTGTAGGTGCTAGACTGATCGCTAGAGCAGGGAGCCTCAACAAATTGGCGATTCTTCCCGCTAGCACTATTCAAGTTCTAGGTGCAGAGAAGGCACTATTCCGATCTCTTAGGACAGGAGCCGATCCACCCAAGCATGGCCTCTTGTTTCAGCATGCCTTGATACATTCTGCACCGCGCTGGCAACGTGGGAAGATTGCGAGGGCATTGGCATCAAAGTTGGCTATTGCAGCTAGAATTGACCTTTTTCGTCCCGGCAGGATAGATACGGGCATCTCGGACCGATTAAATGCTCGTATAGCTGAAATACATGATAAATATAGCCAGCCTAGCACTGAAAAGAAAAGGAAAGACAAGTCGAGANACAAGAGATCATCTAACNCAAACGCATTCAAACGTGACCGAACAAAGGTTGAGAGGAGGAAAAAATTCGGCAAGCGGCGCTATTAAGAGGTCACATGATATTTGGGTCGTGGTATCTATTCAAAGCAGTGGGTGAATGTCGTTCTATGGTGATATCATTTCATGAAAGATGAAATCAACCGCCCTTTTACTCGCATAAACGTTCATGGCGAAAGGAGACTATGCACGTTGAATTTGGTGAAGGGTGTAACTGTCTATGGAGAAAGGCTTGTAAGACATAATGGAGAGGAGTATAGGGTCTGGGATCCGTTTCGGAGTAAGCTCTCCGCTGCGCTCGAAAATGGCCTTTCTGAGCTTCCGATATCGAACCAGAGCAAGATCTTGTATTTGGGCGCCTCGACAGGTACGACGGTAAGCCACATTTCGGATATAATTGGATTTAGCGGCATCATTTTTGCCGTCGAATCTTCTCCTAGAGTTGGCAGAGAGCTTTTGGAAAGAGTAGCGTCGAAAAGAGAAAATATCGTACCCATACTTGTTGACGCACGAACCCCTAATCTCTATTTCTCTATCCTAGGCACTGTTGACGTAGTATATTGTGATATTGCCCAGCCTGATCAGACTGGGATTGCCATTAGGAATTCTCGCCTGTATCTTAAACCCAACGGCACACTCTTTTTAGTTGTCAAGACAAGAAGCATCGATGTGATCAAAATTCCCAGACATGTCATTACTCAGGAAGCCAAAAAACTTGAAGAGAATCAATTTACTGTTAAACAAATTATCAATTTGCAGCCTTTTGACAAAGATCACGCATTGATAAGAGCAATATTTCGGACAACTTAATTAACTGATTCCGATTCATAGCAATGCTCTCAATGGTCTCCATGATTTTCTCGCAAAAATCGGTGATGATTCGTGCAATTTGATCCATTTTTTAATGAAATGCATTGTTTTTTCATCCGAAGGATAGCCACTGCCTATGTTGTGGTACACTTTTCGAATTTTCTCAATTTCTTCATCGCGGGTAATTTTAGCCAAAATTGACGCAGCTGACACGACAATATTGAGAGTGTCTGCGTGATGTAAACAGTAAATGCTAGGAGTGCTAAGCATATATTTTTGTATCGAGCATCTAAAGCGGTCCAAGTTTACATCACATGCATCAATGTAAAATGTATCTGCTTGGATACTATCAATGACGGTAGCCATCCCGAGTGCTTCGAGCTCATTCAGTCCGTTGAGAAACACATAACGGTCGACCTCGTGGCTTTCGAACTTAACTACTCCGAGAGAATCTGCAAGTTCAACGATCTCTTTGAAAAGACTTTCGCGGGCTTTCGGCGTAAGTGTCTTTGAATCTCTTATGCCTAATCTGGTTAGTTCTGATATTCGACTTGGCGCAACACTAAGTCCAGCGATAACAAGAGGTCCGAGAATCGATCCGCGCCCAGCTTCATCGACCCCCGCAACGGATTTAGATAGATACGGTCTTTGTATAATGTCAGACACTTCCATGTCGAACTCAAACTATTGAAATATAATTAATTTCCTGGGAATATAAAGTTCATCATAAATAGTCTAACTATAGATAGTAAGCGCCAGAAGAAAATGAATATCGATGAATTTGTAGTAATCAATGAAGGCAAGACCAAATTGTTGGTGCCCAAGCTCTCCCTTTCGAGTACCGTCCCGCCGAGAGCGCCCGCCTTTTTCAACCCGCTGGCAAAGTTGAATCGTGATATTTCTATTTTAGTGTACCAAACATTCGCAATGGATATGAAAAGTGGTCAAATTACATTCGGTGATCCGTTGGGCGGAGTAGGAGCAAGGTCATTGAGAGTAGCAGTTGAAGTCCCAGAGGTCGAACATGTTTTCGTAAACGACAGAAACATCTTTGCAATAGACGCCGCAAAGAGTGCGGCGAAGATAAATCTCGTTTCTGAAAAATGTAGTTTCACATCTGAGGATGTGATAAGATTCCTGGCAAATCATTCTTCCAGAAATGAAGAGAAGTTTACAATTGTGGATTTGGACCCTTTTGGCAGTCCAGCGGGATATATTGACTGCCTATTGAGAGCGGTAGCAAAAGGAGGCATGGTCTCCATTACAGCAACAGATACAGCTGTACTGTGCGGCGTTCATCCAGACGTTTGTTTGCGAAAGTACCATGGAAGATCACTTAACAGTAGCTATTCTCGTGAAATTGCCCTCAGAATGGTCATCTCTTTAGTTGGCTTGACCGCTGCGAGGCTTGACTTGGTAGTACACCCAATTTTTGTGCATTCGAATCTTCACTACATTAGAGTCTATTTAACGGCGACTCTGAGCAGGAGCAAGGCTAATTGTATCTATAAAAATATCGGCTATTTGAGGGACTGTATCAAATGTGGAGATAGAAACGCTACATTTGAACATGGGAGCGGTGATCTATGCAGATTGTGCGGAAACGTATACAGATTTGCTGGCGTATTATGGGTAGCTAACTTGTTTGACAAGCACTTTGTAGGTAAGATGATTGACGTTTCAGAAATTCACAACAATCAACTTGTTCGGGCCAATATTCTACGAAAGTTTCTCTTTACCTGTTTGGATGAATTAGATGATATCCCGTTTTATTTCCAGTCTGACGAAGTTGCATCCATGCTGTCCACAAATCCTAGGCCATTACAGGACATTATTGAACGCTTGCATTCTGGTGGATATAGAGCTTCTAGAACTAGTCTAGATCCCAACGGATTTAAGACTAATGCTCATATAAACCAGATTCTTGAGCTTGTGGGTCGATCTTAGCAAGGTTACTAGAATCATTGATGTTTCCTTAAGCCTGCTGAGACGGATGTAGATAACATTTCAGATATCACGATTGTGAGATTTTAATTTACACTGGCTAACATAATTTCATACAATTATTGGATAATTCTGGTTATAACATCTTTAGCTTACAAGCATCATCTAGACCTATGTTTGCTTCTGTTGCTTCTGTGAACATGGAATTTC
>AF_2010_repII_A100DRAFT_1000013_pt1 | contig 30265 bp, 24 predicted proteins | sample AmaForreplIIA100_FD_9198 | JGI IMG/M metagenome (IMG submission 9198) | reverse complement strand
GCCCTGCAGTAACTATATCAATCTTATTATCTAATAATTCTATTACGTTTTCGTCATCAATGGCTTGGCCCATCATATCTACAACATTTTGTGCTGTCTTAGTTTCCTCTGTCATATTTGCATCTTTTTTCTTAGCTCTCATACTTGGACATTAGATTATATGATGATTGAATCATATAATGTAGTCCAATAGATAACATTGTTAACTCACAATGTTAATCAAGTTCTTAATAACTTCTAGATCAAATTTCCTTTATGAGTGGAAAAGCGAACTTATTTTGCACCGGACAAGTATCTGAACCTTTGGTGAATGAAGGAATATCAAGTTATATGGTGGTAACATCACTTCGAGTGACTGAGGCACAAGAGTTCGTATGACCACAATATATGATGCACCCAATCCTCTCATTACCACAGTCGATAGTAAGGCATTGATTTTGGAGCAAGTTACCAAGACGCCAGGGATAAGATACAGAGAACTTTTGAGACAAACTGGCCTGGCAAACGGGACACTTGAATACCATCTAAAAATGTTAGAGAAGTTGTATAGAGTGAAAGTTGAGAGACATGAGGGTAGAAGAGCTAGATATTATCCGATTAACTTTTCAGCTGATGAGACACATATAATAGGATATGTCAGAAACAATGTCGCAAGACAGATAGTGTATTTTATACTACGACATCATCTTTGCACCTTTGGGGAGATTGTAGACCACGTTAAAAAGGCCCCATCTACAGTATCCTGGCACCTTAAGCGACTATCGGAGGCTGGTATTGTTTCAGTCAGATATGGACAAGAATACCATCTTTATAGTATTATCAACAATAGTCTAATGGAAGCCATACTAAAAAAATGCGAAGCGAGCTTTACAGATAAGATTGCTGATTGTTATTATGAGATGTTTGGTGAACTGTAGCTAAAACTAAGGATAGAAAATAGGTAGATAAAAATGAAGGTTCAGTAAATCACTATGCGTGGTTGAAAACTGAGTGGATAATTACATTAGCTAGTTCCGATGTAGTAAGTAGCAATCGTAACCTTGACAGCAACTGCATTATCCTCCTCATCTAATTTGTCGACAATTAAGAGATCTTTTGAACGTCTAGCCTATAGAAGTGTAGATTCCAGCATGCTTTAATTTATTTTGAACATCATTTAGTATAGATTGCGTAAGATTTGCAGTACTGCTGCTATTGAGGATAGATTCTTGCCTACTAGATGTACCTCCAGATATTGATGAAGAGAGCGAAGAAGTTGTTGTTTTGGATGTAGAAATGTACCCTGGAGCAGATGCTTGTGCGGAAGCTGTAAAACCAAGGTCATTACGATGATTTAGTTTTGGATTTAGATTGGTTGAATATAATGCCAGTCCATTATGACCTACTATTAATTTAGATGTACCATTTGAGGTAAAGGTAATCATTAATTTTATAGTTGCATTTTCAAGTTTCTTACCTGAAGCAGCATCATTGGCTGTCGCCTTTACAGTCGAAGTACCCTTACCATTAACTACATTCTGTGTTGATTCAACTGAAACGGACATGGACTTTTGCTTAATATAATAATTACTTTTAGATGTAGATGGTTTTTGGGCATGTTCAGAGAATGTACTTGAGTAATTAGCACTAGCATTTTTACTCTTAGTTTCACTAAATGTACTTGGTGAGCTAAGCTTGCTTGATTGATTTTGAGAGGTAGCAGTTGTTGCATTATTCATAGACGTGGTATTATGTTCTGAATTATATCGATGCTGTGGATGTTGTAGGCCTAAAGTTGAATTCGAAATTGTCTGGTTGCTGTCAATAGATTTCTTTGTAGTTGCCCCGGTTACATCCAAACTGTACCATTTAATCAAGTTAAGATTAGTGTTAGTACTAGGCGATGAATTAGTACCAATCATTCTAGATTGTAAACAGTCTAATTTCGCAGTGATCTTATTTTGCCCTTGCTTAAGTTCCTCCGGGGTGTGTATAACGTAACTCCATTTGGAATAATCATGATCCCCATTTGGTCCATGTGCTGTGACATTGTGGTATGGTTTTAAGTCGTTCACAATAACTGAAACAAGACAAGGTATGTCATCGCCAAAAATACCAGTGCCATGACTGGCGTTATTAGTACCCGCTGCGCTCCCCGATATTGTCAGGTTACTACTAGTAGATATGGTTTCACCTTTGATAGGAGAAGTTATTTTTATGCTGGGCATTTGGGTTAGACCTGCTAAAGGCATAGCTAAATCGGGCCAAACGATAAATGAGACGAATAAAGTCAATAACAGGATAGGCAACAGAGTTGCCAATATTTCTGTGGAAATTGTATGCTTTAATTCCAACGTATTAATTCTTTTATTGGGATAAATTATAAAAACTTACAGCCTCAAATTTCGATACAGTTATGCTGAATCATGTTATTGAACATATGACTTTTACTTCTGAAATATTTTATTTTTGGTGTACTGTAGCTAACATAGGTACACAATCCATTCTATTTCCTTCAAGCTTAGTAACACGAAACTACGACCATCAGATATGCCACAAAGTTTGTATGGCCTGGAGTATTCGCTAATATCTCGCCAATAGCTATCTTAACTGTCTTTAGATATTCTCCTATGCTTACATAGAATCTGAATATATAGCTCGCCAATAGCTATCTTAACTGTCTTTAGATATTCTCCTACGCTTACATAGAATCTGAATATGTAGATAGCCAGCATTAAAATTGCTGAGAAGTAGAATAACAAAAACCTTCCTTGCCCCCAGTTCACTTGTTTCGGGATTATATTGCAAGACTTCCAAATATTATGAATTACGAAATATAAAAATTGTTGGTACTTTAATCGAATTTTACTAAATATACTCAAGCTGAGTTCGCAATATTAAAAAAATACAAGATCCATTTTGAATTTGGTGGACAATTCCTATTATCTTAAGATCGCTGCAAGTATAATTCAAAAGTTTACCAAAAATTGAAAGTTTGGAATGACAAATTTTTTCACCTAAAAATATATAGTTAATTGGGACAGATAGTTACATAGCAGTCGCCATGACAAACTTTATCTGGATTACAAGAGTAGTGTCACATATTGCCATATCAAAACAAGCGAGGGAATCTCAAACAAAAAAAAGAAAAGAGAAGAGCAATTGCTACCCATACAGATCTAGAGAATGGTACTACAGAGGGGAAGAAGACGCGGATCAAACATCTGGCGAATGTAGTTCAAAGAAACAAGAAATTGCATTATCCGCTCCTAATTGCAGGGTTTCCAGAAGCGGGTTTGGTCGGAGCGATAAGTACTAGCTACATCATCAACAAACTCCATATGAATCAAATCGCATGTGTAGAATCAGAGTTTATTGTACCTGGTGTCATTTATTCAGAAGGGAAGCTAAGACATCCATTTCGCTTATACTCAAATGAAAAGGGCGATGTTTGCGTTCTAGTATGCGAAGCACCCATAATGATTCAGGGTATGCATTCAGTATTGGATGCAGTTATGAGTTGGGCCTTACAAAATCAAGTCAAACAAGTGATGGTGTTGGACGGCATTCCCGTGGAGGGATTACCTGATCCAAATAGAACTCCTATAATCCTATCAAGTGAAAGTGGAGAAGCAGATGCTGCAAGCCTCCTTCATAGCAGCAGCCTCGAATCAACAAATAGTAATAAAGAGCCGTTGAAAGACAACAGTAGAAGTATTTATCCAACTACAGCCTTCGTAGGAGGAATGTCAGGGGGGATTTTATCTTCTTGTTTGTCAAATGGAATTGCATCCAAGGCACTACTCATATATTCCTCAAGAGGTATTCCGGATCCAGATGGCGCGGCCATTTTAATAGAATCACTTGCTAGGATAACTGATAACGAGAGTCTAAAGATAGATACTCGTGAGCTTAAGGAACAAGGTGCAATTTTAAAAACTAGATTGGAAAAGATAATTCAATCATATACAGAGCAGCGTGGAGAAGGAACAGTAGAGAGTCCAAAAGCAGTCAAGGAAGGGGTGATGTACGGCTAGGTCATCATGATCCTCACTAATATATGCTATTCACATAATTGAAACGGATCTCGATTCCAGAACGTATGGCTGATCTATTAAATATTGATAACTTTTCCCCTTCAGACTCAAAGAGGGGGGCAGAAAATCGAGTATACTATTTCTGTTGATCAATCATTTGTGAAATGATAATTACTTGATAAAATTAAGATCATGATTGCAACAAAGAGAATGAAAAGCAGCTAATTATCTAAACGAAAAATCATCCGTCATCGTAAGCTGTCGGTTCAATCTGATTGTGATTGAAGCGACTATAGTAATCGCACCTGAGATTTGATTGAATTGTGATTATTACTTCCTGCTTATCATCTAGTTGTTAAAAATACATGGTCTTGTAATACTATTATGAACTGAGTATAATGCCGCGCAATATAACTATCGACACACTAGGGGTAAACTACACACCAAAACCTCCAAATATAGATATGACAATAGAACCAATTGAAGTATTCGAAACTATACTTAGGATAGATGCTGACAAAAATGATTTATCTAAGGGATAATATTTGTGAGGATAAATCCAGCAAGTGCATCAATCGGAAGATAGAAGTGATTATATGTTAGAAAAATAAGAGATGATCAAACAAATTAAAAGTAATCCAAGAGGTAGTAAAGACATATAAAGCTATATCAATTTAGAATGCGTCATTAAAAACCCCCTTAAATGGAAGTCCGTAAGGTTGACTTTGAATTTGGAAGTGATTCCTTGTTATTGGTATAATAAAGCATCATTATAATCCTAAACATTGGCTCATTCATAACCGTAACGTGTTCTTTGTATGCCAACATTGAGTCAACGAATTGACAATTCTATGATATGATCAGTAAATAACCATTGGAAAACTTAATACTCTGAATTTGTCAAATTGAGCTAAATTGATTTTTGATTATATATTTAAGCAGCTGAAACGTACTAAGATACCATATGATGAATAAAAATAGCAGTTACAGTTGTCGTTGCTATTTTGATATAGGTAAGACAGAATAATGTTATATTCATCTATTTTGATATGGCTCATGAATGGAGTTTGATGCAATATTATCAATGTTAGGTTAAAGCCTATGGCTTTTTATTTTCTTATTATATTTGCGCCCGTAGCATTAGTATTGCAAATTAGTCACTCTGAAACTATCCTAACTTTCCTTTTTGCAGCTATCGCTTTGATTCCACTAGCAAAACTAATCGGTGATTCAACTGAAAACCTGGCAACGCACTATGGCACAACGACTGCTTCATTGTTAAATGTAACTTTTGGCAATGCCGCCGAAATTATAATAGGAATAGTCGCTTTATCTGCAGGATTATCAAATTTGGTAAAGGCTTCAATAATAGGCTCCATTATTGGCAATATTCTATTGATCTTTGGATTGAGTCTTTTTGTAGGTGGTCTAAAGCAGAAAGAACAATCTTTCAATAAGGAAAATACAGGGTACCAATCTTCAATGCTGTTCTTAGCTATTATTGGATTAGCAATCCCCACTATATTAGCTGTTACCGTATTAGGATCAGAATCAGGAGTAAATCTAGTAGATGGACAAAGAAACATTCAATTCATAAGTGACATTCTTGCTGCAGTACTATTAGGGGTATACATAGCTAGTATAATATTTACATTTGTTACTCATAAGCACTTATTTACTGTTCCTTTAATTGAGGGAGAACAGAATAAACAACAAAAAATAACTAATGATAATAACAAACTTTACAAAGAAATAGAATACCAAAAACCATATACGATCAGACCTGATTTTCGATGGAGCAAGAGAAAATCTATTCTATTGCTCGGAGCTAGCGTGGTCGGTGTTGTCATAGTGAGTGAAGTTTTAGTTAGCTCAATAGAGGGAACAATCAAAATATTTGGATTTGGTGAAATGTTTGTTGGCGCAATTATCGTAGGCATAGTTGGCAATGTTGCAGAACATAGTAGCGCAATCATGCTTGCAAGAAGGGGTAAACTCGAATTGTCAATAGGTATTGCGGCTGGATCTGGAACTCAAGTAGCCATTTTCGTCGTCCCAATGCTTGTGATTGCTGGGATATTTCTGAATAGACCATTTAGTCTGGTTTTTACGATTTACGAGTTGGCTGTTGTATTTCTTGCTGCGATAATATTAAATCTGATCGCACATGATGGTAAAAGTAACTGGTTTGAAGGACTGATGCTCATAGCTGTCTACATAATGATATCAGTTGGATTTTTCTTTATAAGATAGACTCAATAAGACGATAAGTATGACTATAGCGATTCTATACTTAATCCTAAACTACGAAAATTAAGTTTAGGACCCTCATATTCGTTAGATATGAGTGTGACTTGATTAGGACGAGATTAGAAATTCACAGTAGACCCATGATACATTTCAAAGTTAGGAATTAATTCAACTGACCACACTAGCGCTAAGTGGTAGAAATTTTGTCGGAAACTATTGTATCGATTTCAATCCCTCCAAATTCAAAGTTAGAACGAGGGATTTTAAGAAGATGGAGCACTAGATCCACAAATGTCAATAATATACAGATAACAAACAGACCAGAGAGAGTTTGAAGTGACTTATTTGAATCCGAAGCAGATAACATTGAAAAGGCATTAAGAACTAGAAGATCTATAGAGGAGACCGATATGGCAGATAGCCAAGACTGTATTTGTATCTTGCCTTAAGCTATCCCCAACGTCGCAGATTGTTCATTTAAAAGCCAAACCGCGACCGAAAGAGCAGGTCATTATTTTGCCAATGTAACAGAATTAGCAGATTTGGAAGAAGTAAGAATACAATATTTAATATGAGTAGGGTCATCTAATAATATATGACAGTAAAAACAGTCAATCCTGCTACAGAACAAGTACTTTCAGGGTATGAAATAATGACTAAAGAAATGGTTGATAATGCTGTATCAAAGGCGACAAAAGCTTTCAAAGAATGGAAAACCAGCGCAGATAAAAGAGCAGGTTATCTATATCAAGTAGCACAAGTATTTCGAAAAGATAGAGATAGACTTGCAAAGGTTATAACAGATTAAATGGGAAAGGCTATAAAAGAAGCAAGGTCCGAAGTAGATAAATGTGCATGGGTCATGGAGTATTATGCAGATAATGGAAAGGCCTTCACAAATGACGAAATCCTCAATACTGATGCAAGAAAGAGTTTCATAGCATTTGAACCGCTTGGTGTTGTTTTTTAATGCCATGGAACTTTCCATATTGGCAAGGATTAAGATTTGCATCTCCATCATTGATGGCAGGGAATACAATTGTTTTAAAACCTGCAACTGCAACATTGCAATGCGGCATAGAAATTGAGAAATCTTTTCGGAAGGCTGGCGTTCCAGAAGGGGTATTTCAGACAGTAGTTGGAGATTCTAGTGTTGCGGAAATATTGATAGATTCTGATGTTAATGCTCTAACATTTACTGGAAGCGTACCAGTTGGAGCAAAAGTAGCTCAAAGGGCAATATCCCAGATAAAGAAATGTGTACTTGAATTGGGTGGGAGTGATCCATTTATTGTGTGCGAAGATGCTGATATAGAAAAGGCATCTACCGGTGCAGTAAAAGGTAGGTTCATCAATTGTGGTCAAAGTTGCATTGCTACCAAGCGCTTTTTTGTTATGGACGAAATCGCAAATGAATTTATTGAAAAGTTTACACAAAAGACAGAAAAACTCAAATTAGATGATCCCTTGTTGGATGATACTGACGTAGGACCGTTAGTGAGCTCTAAAAGCCTAGAAAATATTGATGGAGTTGTTAAGGATGCAGTAAGGGCTGGTGCTCAAGTACTTACTGGGGGTGAACGATTCAAAAGCAAGGGCTTTTTTTATCGTCCTACTATACTCAAAAATATATCATCAAAAATGCGAGTTTCACAGGAGGAAGTATTTGGGCCTGTTGCACCAATAAGTATTGTTGAAAATGAAATAGAAGCAGTCAACCTTGCAAATGACTCGAAATTTGGACTTGGGGCCAGTATTTGGACTCAAGATCTTGATAAGGCAGAAAATCTTTCTAGATTAGTGCAATCAGGCATAGTCACTGTAAACAATGTTGTAATATCTGATCCAAGAATTCCATTTGGTGGGGTCAAGAATAGTGGTTTTGGCAGAGAATTATCAAAATATGGAATGATAGAATTTGTGAATACAAAATCTGTCAGATTCTATGATCAGCTTGTTCAGCAACACCATGTGGAATAGACTAGGCTAGGCTAAGACAAATGACCAAAGAAATGAAGTCTAACCGACTTGCGAAGTCTTCATAGGCGTGTCTGGCAAAGCTGGCCTTTTACGTGAAAGTGATAGGACATCACCTAGAGGATAGTTAAATAGAATTGCATCCATTTGGATGATACCCGAATGACAGTTTTTTACCGAGACCCTTAATAAACAGTAAAGTTTGTATTTCTCTCGTTTAATCCTATTTCACGCAAGTCATATTTGTCAAGTAGAACACTGAGTTATCACGAATGGGGCAAATTTGCAATGTGCTGACCGCCGCAGATGAAGATATATTGCTATTAAACTTTGATCGTGAAGTTTATATTTCTTGCGTTTAATGCTATTTAGATATCCAATTAAGTTGACAATATTATGAGTATGGACGACCTGGCAAAAAAACTATCGGAACGTGGAATACCACAGTCCAGTAGGAGTACGATAATTAATTATATAGTTGATCATATATTGGATAAAGGAGAATCTGAGAGCAAAAATAATGTTAGTAACAGTAATGTGGCAGGAGGGGTTTCAGGTATTGGACCTTATGAAGATGTACATTCAGCATTATCAAGCATTGGTCAACTAAGTCCACAACATCCGCTTGTTCAACAAATTCAACAAGGTACCGATATAAAGGATCCACAGTTAGCAACTCATTATACAGAGCACGCTATAAGCGCAATGAAAGAACATGCTAATGAACATCCAGAAAAAATGCATTCTATGTTTAAAAGCCTACATATCAGGAAGACAGGGAAGAATAAGGCTCAGGAGGAGGATGGCAGTTTTTTGCATGATGGATTTGACACTTTTTAGTCCCCGATAGAATCAGAATGTAACTAAACTCTGAATCAAAATCAAGTTAGGAATACAGTTTTCTATTGGAAAAAAATTACGAAATGAGCTCTTCCATTGATAATGACCTGCTGGCCATTAACAAGAAGTTTAAAACTAATTGTAGATGTCACTCATGGAGTGATGAATCAATTAGACGTCGATTTGACAGCGAGCATACAATAATTAGTTATAGTCAGGACTATTTGCGACAATTTGGTGCTAATGGCAAGTCAGAAGCCCTTAGCCACTTGGGTTCAGAGGCGGCGCGGTAACATTCTGAGTCCAGCTACCATTTATGATCGTGTTACTAATTGGGACGATTACGTCAGGGTTTATCCTAACCAAAGTCAAGAACGCAAAGTTGACACTATTGGGTGCGAGAATCAGTGCAATCGGCTTCTTCGCACTGTTAATTTTTCATTCTACTAAAACAAAGGTCGCATACAACCTCACTATACTAGCAGCTGGCCTATCCCTTTCCATTACTGGCGCATTTAACTTAATACTTCTTTCAGTTCCAATCAAGTTGACAGGCATCGCGTTGGGAATGTACCTGCTTCTCAACCTTGTTGGGATGTCAGTCGGACCAGCTCTCTCTGGGGTATTTCAAGGGCCTAGAGTTTAAGGCTTTTTCCCATATGACCACGCCTACGACATGATGTATACCACTGCAGCACTAGTATCTGTATATTCTGCAGCTTTGGCACTTTCTGCAAGGCCAAGAATGAAAAGATCGACAACGATTAAGAAGGAACAAAGCCAAACAGAGATCAATACTGATCAAGCAGAGTTCCAATGTCGAGATAAGCACAAAAAATTAGACTGAGAACGATGTTACAAGTATATGGGGTATATATCTATGTTAAAAGTAGTATCTTTTAACATTACGAATTGGAGTGATGTAATGCACATTATTGTTATACTTAATTCATGTAAAGGCCAACTCATTACCCCCAAACAAGTTTTTTCCTATTTTAATATATCATGTTCACTCAGGCCGGTCCAACCTAATCAAGCGTAACTTTGCTCACCAGTATTACAGTATGGCCATGAATACACATATTACATATCTTATTGATGTCTTATAGCTCTATCGTTGTCCACTTGCAATTGAATCCTTGCCTCAAATATTATGTGATCTCCTCTTTGGGTGATATATCAACAATAATACTTATCTGAATTCAGGCCAGAAGGGAGCTAAAACATCTACAATAGATCATTGCGATCATAACTAACCATTAGTAACACCACATAGTCCATTTGCAAACCAACTCGAGAATGTCTTCAAAAGACTCAATGGGGTAATACACAATAAATATGGGTTAATTGTAAATTTTTAAGTAAAACTCTCGTCCTTATGGAATGAGCGAGCCATAAAATGCCCTAAACCACAATACACAGTCTTATAAAACTACATGATTCTGCCCTATCTCACTCTAGAAAGCATGCCACATGCACAATTTAGAATAAGTGATCAAAGACATCATCTAGGAATAGACTCAAATTGGGTAATGAATTGATAGCGAAAGAGGGAGATATGAGTCCAATGGATCGATGCCACTTTCAACTGGCCAATGATTTGACAATACACAGAATAGTCAACGGGATGTGGCAGGTTGCCGGAGGACACGGATATATCAACCAAGACTTGGCAATAGAAGATATGATGAAATATCACTATTCTGGCTTTACTACTTGGGATTTAGCGGATATTTATGGACCAGCAGAAGATTTAATTGGATTATTCAGATGTAGATTATCTGAATTAAAGGGCGAACAAGAACTGGACAGAGTTCAAGCATTCACAAAATGGGTACCGCAACCTGGAATAATCACATATGATATTGTTAATAAAAATATTCAGAAGTCACTTCGAAGAATGAATGTTAACTCGTTGGATTTACTACAGTTCCACTGGTGGGATTATGATAATCCGTATTACATGGATGCCCTCAAATATCTATCTGACCTCCGCGATGAGGGAATAATTAAGCACATAGGTCTTACAAACTTTGATACTAAACGAATGCAGATTATGATAGATTCAGATTTACGGGTTATATCGAACCAAGTTCAATATTCTATAATAGATCGTCGACCTGAAATCAAGATGATACCTTTTTGCTTGGAACATGACATTGGTCTCTTTGCATATGGATGCCTCTGCGGAGGACTAATGTCAGAACATTACTTAGAAAAAAGAGAACCAACTATTGCTGATTTAAATACATTAAGCTTACGTAAATACAAGCGAATGATAGATTCATGGGGAGGTTGGAATCTGTTCCAAGAACTTTTGTCTACGTTGAAGGAAATTGCGCAAAAGTACAACGTAAGCATCCCAAATGTAGCATCACGATATATACTTATGAAACCTGTCGTCGCATGTGTTATTATAGGAGTTAGACTTGGAATAACTGATCACAGAAATAATAATTCGCAGGTATTCAACTTCAATTTGAGCAAGTCAGATTTTGAAGCTATAGATATTGTATGCGCAAAATCAAATAATTTGCATGACTTAATTGGAGATTGTGGAGATGAATATAGATAACTATTAGATTATCAGAAATTCAAATAATTATAGGTTCTCAATTTTATTGAGAAACAGGAGATAGGGCTAAAAGTATTTGAAAGATGCATGTCTCTCCTTTTCCAAGCACTGGTAGGCCTTAATAGAAGATTGCCCTGAATTCTGGACCTGAGAACTATACTTATTTTTACAAAATAAGAATAGAGTCAGAAAGATCAGTATCCTTGTCCAGTGTCAACAAAATTGATAAGCAAAAATAATTCGAAGTATCCTTCCAGGACAATAATGCCAGAAAATCCAAGGAGGGGAGCATGAAAACGTATCTCCTAAGGAAATGGACAAGGTTCGCAGAATGGCCAAATATGATGGTCTGACCCAATATCTAATACTGAAGATATTTTTCTAATATAGGATAATCAAAGTTAATTTAATTGTCAGGATCAGTACTTATTGATTCACAAGGTGAATAGGACAATAGTACTTGTCGTGCTACTATATATGTATGCAATGCACTACTTTGGATACCGTATTCAGCATACATCTCCACTTCATCATCAGCTTTCAAGGATTCACTTAATTGGAGCAGAATTTATATGAATAATAGTCATACTTAAGTACCAGCAATGTATTGAGACATAATAACAAATAGACATGTCCGATAAGAATGATATTGATAACAATAATGATACTTCCAATAAAGATAGAACCAAAATAGCAAGTCTAAAAGTTGCAGAAGTTGCAGAACAACGTGATGTAGGACGAAAAATTGCACGGATTGATCCTGATATAGTGGAACAACTGCATATTTCTACCGGAGATGCCCTGGAATTGTCATCGCTCGGAAAGAAGAGTACTGTTCTAAGCTGGCCTGCAAAGGAGAATGACAGAAGTAAAGGCTTAATACGAATAGATGGATTCACAAGAAATAGACTCGACGTTGGCATTAATGACACAATAGATGTTAGAAAAGTGGAGTCAAAGCAAGCTGAAAATATAACTTTGGCTCCAACCGAACCACTTAGAATTGTAGGTGCGGAAGAATATCTTGTAGATTATTTGAACGGCGCCTTGATGTCCAAAGGCGATACGATACCTATCAATGTAATGGGACAAAGAATTGATCTCGTGGTGATATCGACAAACCCATCTGGTCCTGTTATAATTGGTAATTCCACAAAAATCACAGTATCAGAAGAAAGTGCCAAGGCAGCACAGATCGCAAAGGAAGGTGGAGTTCCTTCGATTACATACGAGGATATAGGTGGTATCAGAAATGAAGTTGGGCGAGTAAGGGAGATGATAGAGCTTCCGTTGAGACATCCTGAGCTATTCAAAAGATTGGGGGTAGAAGCTCCTAAAGGAGTTCTTCTCCATGGTCCTCCAGGAACAGGAAAGACTCTTCTCGCAAAGGCTGTGGCTAATGAAACCAATGCTAACTTCTACACTATAGGCGGGCCTGAAATAATGAGCAAATATTATGGAGAATCTGAAGAAAAGCTCCGCAATATATTTGAACAAGCGGAGAAAAATGCACCTTCGATTATCTTTATTGATGAGATTGATTCGATTGCACCAAAGAGAGAAGAAAGTGGAGAACTTGAGAGAAGGATAGTTTCCCAACTATTGTCAGCGATGGACGGAATGTCTTCAAGGGGGAAGGTAGTTGTTATTGGCGCTACAAACAGGATTAATGCGATTGATCCTGCTTTAAGACGTCCTGGAAGATTTGATAGAGAAATTGAAATCGGAGTACCAGATAGGAACGGTAGACTTGAAATTTTACAAATTCACACCAGGGGAATGCCATTAGCTAAAGATGTTAATTTGGAGAAACTGGCAGATATCTCACACGGTTTTGTAGGTGCCGATTTACAAGCTTTGTCAAAGGAATCTGCAATGCGAGCCTTGAGGAAGGTACTACCTGAAATTGATTTATCGTCTGAGAGTATTCCTGGCGAAACATTAAGGAAAATCGTAGTTACGATGCAAGATTTCGTCGAAGTTATCAATGAAATGGAGCCATCGGCGATGAGAGAAGTATTCGTTGAAGTTCCTGACGTGAAATGGTCTGATATAGGAGGATTGGACTCGATAAAACAAGAATTACAGGAGGCAGTAGAATGGCCTCTCAAATATCAAGAAATATTTACTCATGCTGATGCTATACCTCCCAAGGGCTTATTGCTTTATGGTCCACCAGGGACAGGGAAAACCTTAATGGCCAAAGCAGCTGCAAATGAAAGTGAAGCTAATTTCATAAGTATAAAGGGGCCAGAACTTCTTTCAAAGTGGGTAGGGGAATCTGAAAAGGGAGTGAGAGAAATATTCAGGAAAGCAAGACAAGCAGCCCCTTGTATCATATTTTTTGATGAAATAGATTCAATAGCACCTCTAAGAGGAGGAGATTTTGGTGATTCCCACGTTACAGAACGAGTAATAAGCCAGTTGCTAACGGAGTTAGATGGGCTTGAAATACTAACTAACGTGATAGTGATAGCTGCAACTAATAGGCCAGACATCATAGATCCAGCATTATTAAGGCCTGGCAGGTTTGACAGATTACTCTATGTACCTCCTCCAGACCGTGAGTCCAGGATCCAAATATTAGGAATTCATACTAGGCAAAAGCCTTTAGATAAAGACGTCAAGATTGAAGAATTGGCAGCACATACTGACGGGTACACAGGAGCAGACATTGCATCGCTTTCGTCGGCAGCTGTTATGCTTGCGTTACGTGAACACATATCAAAATATCAGGACCCAACACAAGCAAAATCAAAAGTACAGGAACTGAAAGTATCTATGCGCCACTTTGAAGAGTCAATGAAAAAGATTAGACCGCTATCTACTCAAGAACTGAATATGTACAAAAGAATATCAGAACAATTTGGAAAACCCGATATCTCAGCTAGGTGGCGAAGTGAAAGAGAGAGTGAAACTGGTCTTCCGTCTTCTGCCGTAACTTAGATTTATCCCACTCATTAGCGTACTGTCCCTGACAGTTCTTCGGAAATGTAGCGATCAAAATTATTACTTCCAAATCAGCACAATCAATATTAATTGAAAGTTCGGTTTTTGGGCAACGGAACTAGTGCCGCAAAAGAATAGTGTTTCCAATAAATAAAATATCCATGAACCGATTCTTTCGGCTGGATTAATTGGTACTAAAAAATCTAACTAATAGGATAGAAAAATTGACATCTTTCAAATGAATGTAAGATTATCAATATTATCAAAACTTTCCATCTATCTACTCTTTGTTACAGCACTTCATAAGTGAAACTTGGAGACATCAATTTTCGATCGTGGATATTCTAAATTCAGTCTCTCTAACGCATTAACAATAGTACGTGCTATCGCCCAATTACGGAACCACTTGAAATTAGCAGGGATAATATACCATGGTGCAAAGCGGGTACTACACCTGCTAAGAGCTTCTTCGTAGGATCCAATATATTTATTCCAATTCTTCCTAATAAAAATATCACTTTCAGATATCTTCCAGCGTTTTGTTGGATCCTGTAATCGCTCCTTAATTCTTTTTTTCTGCTCGTCCTTGCTAATGTGTAAAAAGAATTTCAATATTGTGATATGATTCTCTGACAAGTATCTTTCGAAATCATTGATTTGTCTGTATCTTTGGATTAATTCATTCCTAGGAACTAAATTATGGACACGAGCTTCGATGACATCTTCGTAGTGCGAACGATTAAAAATTGCAATTTCACCATTTGGGGGAAGGACTTTGTGTATGCGCCAAAGATAATCATGAGAAAGCTCCTCTTCATTCGGGACTTTAAATGACTTCACATAACAACTTTGAGGATTTAACGCTCCCATAACATGACGAATAGTACCATCCTTGCCAGAAGCATCAATCCCCTGAAGGATAATTACAAGAGATTGGTTCTTGGCTGCAAAGAGTTTGTACTGTAAATCTGACATTCGGCTGGAAAGGTTACTTAATTCTTCTTCGACATCCTCTTTCCTTTTGCCCGCATCATAATCAGGATCCCAGTTTTTGATGGTGAGCCTTTTCATCTTTTTTCTTGGATCTACAAGAAATTGCATCATCTATATCCATAGTCACAAGTATTGGAATTAAATTTCAATGTATCTCTGTCTTTCATAACCCTAAAATGATAATAGCAATGATGTATTACTAACTAACCATCAGGCTCGCTATGTAAGTGCTTGCAATGTGACATGTTCGTTTTTTCGCGTCATGAGTCTTGTATTACACAAACCATGGATCCTTCAAAAAATCAGCCCACAGGGGACATCAACTAATTGTTTTTTTCAAGATCACCAATTCATTATTCTGAGTAAAAACCATTGCTTCATTTATCAATCTCGCATTCAATAACTTAGTACAAACGGATAGCAGATATAATCACAGTATAAATAATAATACTACCTCATCGAACCTCTAACCTCTGGATTGGTTGATAGTATTAGTTCCACTTTGTCACATGACCTTGCATCTCCAGATTATTTGTGTCATCCACAATGTCTATAGGTTTTAGTTGTCTACTTCTTTGATGTTAATTATCAATAACTATAAATCCCTGTTTTCTAGAGCAATATTTGTAATAGTTGTCTTTTGATATTTGACTGAAAAAAAATTTGAACAAGAAATCAATGTAAAAGGTCATCTGATTGACTCCATGATCCTTACCAAAATTTTCGATAGCGTCATGGATCTCGACGGAGATTTTCAAGTTCTAGATTTTCATATTGGCAAGAGAAAAAAGGATGTTAGTTATGCACACCTAATAATTAGAGGAAAAAGTCGCGAGCATTTAAACAAATTATTGGAATCAATCTATAGAGAAGGAGCTCAACCGATATCCATCCAACAGGTTTCGTTGAAACCGGTTCTTAAGGATATGGTCATGCCAGATAATTTTTACAGCACAACAAATAATCCCACGCAGATTTACTTTGAAGACACGTGGATAAATGTTGGTAACATGATGATGGATAAGTGCATAGCTGTAAATGCCGAAAAAAAAAGAGCGGACTGTAAGATGATACGTGATTTAAAGAAGGGTGACATGGTTGTTGTCGGAGAGCAAGGAGTACGAATAATTCCACAGGAACGTCCAAGAGAAGGTATTGATATCTTTCAATTTATGGGTAGTGGCAGTTCAAGTGAGAGACCCACACAGCAGATTGCTAGGAAAATTGCAATCGACATTCATAACACCAAGGAAACTCATAAGGGAAGGATTATAGTTGTTGCAGGACCAGTACTTGTCCATTCGGGCGCATCGGAGGCACTTGCAAGGCTAATTCAAATGGGGTACGTTCATGGACTCTTATCAGGTAATGCCCTTGCTGTGCATGATGTAGAGAATGCTTTGATGGGAACATCTTTGGGTATGCACACCAAGGATGGAACCCTCTCTACAAGGGGCCATAGAAATCATATGCAAGCCATTAATGAAGTGTTCAAGGCAGGCTCCTTAAAATCAATGGTCAGGAAAAAAATTCTTAAAAGCGGTATTATATATGAATGCATAGCCAACGATGTTCCATTCGTCCTTGCAGGATCGGTGAGAGATGACGGTCCCATTCCGGATGTTATTACAAACATTGTCGAAGCACAAAGAAAATATAAACAAGTATTAGAAGGTGCGAAAATGGTGCTGATGCTTTCAACCATGCTACATTCTATCGCAGTGGGGAATATGTTGCCTTCGACCGTCAAGGTCGTCGCTGTAGATATCAGTCAACCAGTTGTAACGAAATTGATAGATAGAGGGACAACTCAGGCTGTCGGAATTGTAACTGACGTAGGCGCCTTCTTGCCGACTATCATCAACGAATTAGAAAATATTAGATCAAATACTGAAAGAATAAGGATTGATTAATTAGCTAGAGATAAGATGAAAATCATTCGGTAGCACTATATAACCCAGTATAATCGAAAGCAATGGCAATCGAGAGGTCAATTAACCCCAATTACTGCATTTTAGCAAGTCTGGCTTTTATCAAATTCAAAGTAATCTTCGGGTCAGCCCTTCCTTTAGTCAGTTGCATTACTTTTCCAAGAAGGAAATTTGCGGCGTTTGGATTATGTTTTGCATCTCTAACAGCAGAGATTTCAAGCTCGAATATTGAGTCTATGGCTTCAGCTATTTTGGATTCACTATCTATTATTGAAGCATTCATTTTATCTAGGACGTAAGAGGGCATTTCCCCAGTTCTTGCTATTTGGCTAAGAATTGATTTTGCAATATTCCTATTGATCTTATTCTGATCAATCATTTTTACCAACTCGGCAATATGTTTTGGTTCAATTCTCAATCCTGGTAGAAGAGATCTCTCTTCCTTCCTTGAATCATCAACTAGACCTAGAAGGTCAGAAATAATCCAATTTGCAATTTCATTTGGTGATGAAGGATAAAGTCTTACTGTTGACTCGAAAAAGTCGGCCAATTCTTTATTGTTAATTAGGACCTTAGCAACGTGGTCAGAAAGTGTATAGTCCTTTAGAAATCTAATTTTTCTTTCATCTGGCAGCTCAGGCATTTTTACCCTTAGTGAAGATATAAACTGGTCACCAAGAATTATTGTGGGAATATCTGGTTCTGGAAAATATCGATAATCTTGCTCTTCTTCCTTTGACCTAGACTGAATGGTGATCTTTCTAGCATCATCCCAATGACGAGTTTCTGACTTGACTTCGATCTCTCGTATCGACATTGTTTTCTGCCTAGCAATCTCATATGCAAGCGCTTTTTCTACATCTCTAAATGAGTTAATATTTTTTATCTCGACTTTTTTTCCCCCTTTTATGGAAACGTTAACGTCGCACCTCAACGAACCGTCTAGCCTTATATCGCAGACTCCCAAATGTTCGATTGTAGATGTAACTTTATCCAAAAATATTCGAACATCTTTGGGATTATCAAAGTCAGGCTCTGTCACAATTTCAACTAAAGCAACGCCTGCTCTGTTGTAATCTATAAGCGTATAAAAACTAGAATTAACATCAGCATTTTCATATACCAGTCTTCCAGGATCTTCTTCCAACTGGACCCTTCTGATCTTTATACTTCTTGTCCCCAAATCGACATTGCCCTCAGCGCCGATGCTAGTGATACCATATGCATTATATTGCGTAATTTGGAAATTTTTGGGGAGATCCAGGTAAAAGTAATTCTTTCGGTAAAACATTATACTTTTCTGAACTTTACAACCTAGAGACAATGAAATCATGCAAGCAAAGGCTACCGCCCTTTGATTTAAAAGTGGGAGAGTACCAGGAAGACCCAAACAAATAGGGCAGACAGTTGTATTGGGCACCTCCCCTCGATAATCGCTTTTGCACGGACAAAATAATTTGCTTTCAAGACCTGTGAGCTGACAATGTATTTCAAGACCGATCTTCGCTTCTACCAATTATATATCAGGACTCCTACGAACATCTACTATTTTCTCAAAAAATAATGCAACATCAAAAAGTGTTTGTTCGCACATTTCATCTGCCATTATTTGCAATCCTACAGGAAGGGAGTTACTAAATCCTATTGGTATTGATATCGCAGGTATACCAGCTAGGTTAGCAATAACAGTGTCAATATCAATCTGGTACATCTTCAACGGATCATCCAACTTTTCACCTATTTTGAATGGTAATATGGGCATTGTAGGACCAATCAAAACGTCAAACTTTTGAAATAGCAATTTAATTTCTTGCCTTATCCTTTCTCTTGCCATGTGAGCTTTGAGATAATATTTTCCATAATAGCCAGCCGAAAGAACATATGATCCAATAATAATACGTCTTTTGACCTCATCTCCAAAATTATTGCGAACATTTGAAAAATAAGTATTCCATTCATACCCTTCAGGGTTATAGTCAAATCCATAACGAATGTTGTCGTATCTAGCAAGGTTACTACTAGCTTCTGCTGTAGCTATAGTGTAGTACGACGCCAGGGCATACTGAATTGATTTCATAGATGTTTCTTCACATTTACAATTTGAACTTTCGAACAAATCCACTGCGGAATAAATACATTTCGAAACAACAGGATCAGCTCCTTCAATAAGTTCCTTCACTAAACCAATAGTGATATTTCTTTTATTTTGACTTGCAGAATATTTTGACAATATATTAGATTTTGGAATCCCTTCTGAAGGAGGTGTAGTCATCAGCCTTGTTGGTCTTGTTGTTTGATCATTTTCATCTATACCTGATATAGTATTCATTACCATCACTACATCAAGAACTGTCTTACCCAGCGGTCCGATCTGTTCTAAGCTATTAGAATAAGAAATCAACCCAGATCTGCTGATACACCCATAGGTTGGTTTTAATCCTACTACAGAACAGAAACTTGAGGGACATCTTATTGATCCTCCTGTATCGGATCCTAATGATACAGCACATTCTGAAGCTGCTACGCTCGCAGCACTCCCACCAGAGGATCCGCCTGCAACATATTCAAGATTCCATGGATTACGTGTTGGTCCATATTTGCTGAATTCTGTGGTAGATCCCATTGCAAACTCATCCAGATTAAGTTTTCCGACCACGATGGCATCCTTTTCTTTCAATCTTTTAATCACGCTTGCATCATAAGGAGGCATATAGCCTTCGAGAATTTTTGAAGCGCAGGTAGTTTTTAAATCCTTGATGCAAATGTTGTCTTTAATACCAACTGCGACACCTGCCAAATAACCAACCTCCTCCCCGTCATGAATTCTTTTATCTAAGGAGCGCGCTTTCTCCATGGCACCCTGTTTATCTACTACGATAAAGGCGTTGATTTTATTATCAACTTTTTCAATTCTTTCTAATATTTGGGATATATACTCTTGTGCAGAAAACTCTCTATTCTTAATGCCGTAAGCAACTTGGTTAGCAGTGAGACGATATAAATGATTCGGCATTTATGACATCTTAGGCCCCTTTATGAAGCCATCCTTTCTATTTTTGAGACCTTGCAGTGTATCCCATTTGAACTTACGATTTTTGTCATTTCTTAGTTCCGAAACTTCTTTGACCGAATATGTACGCTCACTTTCAAATAGTGGAATAGTGTCCAATGTATCAAAATATCTGATTATCTCATCTATTTGGGATACATACCTATCTAGCTCTCCAGCGGTTAACTCCAATCTTGATAGCCAACCAAGATGTTTTAATTCGTCTTTAGATATCATATAGATGCCCCATTCTTACGGAGTTAACCTGTCTATATCACGAGGGTACAAAGATGCATCCCGTATGTTATCAATATTCGTTATAGCCATCATCAAACGTTCTAGACCAACACCAAATCCTGCGTGTGGAGGCATCCCGTAGTCGAATACTCTCAGATGGTAGTCAAAAGATTGAGTATTTAGCCCCTGTTTTTTCATTCTTTCCAGCAACTCATCTTTTCTGTTCACTCTAGTACTGCCTGAAGATATTTCTAACTGTCCATGCATTAGATCAAATGATTCTGAGATTCTGCCAGACTCTGACATTGTATTTGGCTTCACATAAAAAGGCTTTATTGAGGTTGGCCAATCTGTAATAAAATAAAAGCTATTAATCCTTTCATCAGGCAAGTTCTTCAATGCCTGGGGTGAAAGGTCATCTCCCCATCTCACGTGCTCTCCCGATCCTTGCAATTGTTGAATAAGATCGGAATATGAATATCTAACGAATGGCAGTTCGACATTTGGCAAATGAAGCTTAAGAGAAGCAAGATCGGCTTTGTTCTTTTCGTTGATTGAATCGAGAACGTGCAATATCATTCTCTCAAGCAGACTCATTACGTCATTGTAATCTACAAAGGCCTTTTCCACATCAATAGATATTGCCTCAGATAGGTGTCTATTAGTGCGGGATGGCTCAGCTCTAAAAATGGGGCCGATTTCGAAAACATTTTCAAATGCCATAGTTAATTGTTCCTTATATAACTGAGGGCTTTGAGCCAGGAACGCTTCTCGGTCATAGTAAAAAATTGGAAATAACGCAGCACCGCCTTCTGTAGCAGTAGCAATCATTTTTGGGGTATTTATCTCGATAAACCCTTGCCTTGCCAAGTATTCCCTGCAGGCATTCAAAACAGTATAGCGAATACGGAAAATATTCTGAAGAAAGTTTCTGCGTAGGTCTATAGCTCTCAAATCCATTCTTGTATCTATACCAATCGGAGTCTTGCTCTGCAAGACAAATGGAGAGGCTTTTCTAGCAATCGAAAAAACTCTCAACTTTGAAGGAATAATCTCCACACCAATAGGAGCTTTTTCTTGAGGTCTCACTTTACCCCGAATAGCAAGAGAGGTATGCTCTTTTAGTTGCTGGATTTGTCCAAATAATTTTTCCGAACATTCGCTCTTTTTTGCCATAACCTGAATGTCTCCATATTTGTCCCTTACAATAACAAATTGGATATTACCATGATCCCGTCTACTAGAAACCCAACCCATAATTGTTACTTCTCTTTCTTGATCTGATAAATTGATCTCAGAAGAATAATGAGTCCTTCTCCAAAGTCCAATATCCTCTTCACGAAGTTGGTCATTCAATTCTAAAAACCTTAATAATAGTAGAATTCATTAAGATGGATAATTTAACCTTTAATATCTCTGCATTTCAAACAAAACTAAGGAATTCGACATCTATAGAGATCGCATGATATAGAATCATCAACGCCGTCATTATTCTGCCCTAACGTACTATCGAAATCTGGATTCATCGTATGAATCTGTTCAATTCAAAGGCTCAAATATTGTCAATCGGCCGATTAATGGATCTTGTTTTCCTTTCGATTAATTGACTCCAATTCGCCCATGTATTAGATATTGACCATATTTGATCAATCAAGTTATGAAAGAGCTTGATACATCCTTTAATTAGTAACCAGTTCTCGTATCCAATACTAGCGGTCAGAAACTGAGTAAAGAACTCCAATTCAAAAGCGGTTTGACATCGTTTTCTCATCTATTCCATAAAATCAGCTCTATATTCCCAAATACCCAATTCATATTTCAATAAATCAAACTTATTTTGGACTAATAGAAATAGCTTGCTCAGGTTTTTTGGAAAACAGTAATCCTTCTTGCAGTATACAGATCCTACTTTTAGTGGACTAAGAATGGTCAGAGTGATCCATGATATGTTAAGTTTTCCCCAAAAATATATTCAAATTATTTCAGCATATTTAGCTAGATCTGGCAACTATTTTCAAAAAGATATATTTGTGATAATAATACTTGTAATTTGATTAAAATTGATAAAATTAATATATTTTGACGTTCAATATAATAGACAGGGGTGAAACAGAAGTTGGCTATGGAATATGGGATCTATTTAGCATTCGGGATAGGCGTGCCAGTAGCAGTCTTAGGATATCTATCTTATTTAAAAGATAATAGTAGAAGTTTGAAGAAGATCAATTCTGGAATGCACGATAGACGTGGAAAAACACCTATTAGCACTAATGCCGCATAATACTAGGTTAGACTGAGTGTATTGGAGATCTATTATCCAACTAAATCTTAGTCACTATGCAATTAGTCATCGGATATTGTTTGTCACTCACATAGGAGCTTGACATTAAAAAGGTTCCGTACCTGAGTTTGGATATCTAAGGTAGTATGCTGTCTTTATTTCAGTTCTATTTTTACTAAATTTCAGGTATCAGACATTCCGCTCAATATCTTTGAGATTGGCTAAATAATGCTAGTCGATGTGTTCGAAAAACTAAATTTCACTCTAGCAAACATTGATCGGCTCTTATACGATCTTATTCGATCTGGTTGCAGGTAGCCGGATCGATGAAAAGTAAAATATATCTCATCATTATGGTCTCCCATGTTCCGTTGCTACAGTGGACATAATCTCATCACGCTGGCAACATTCTTATTCCTACACTCACTACTGCATGATCGATGTCTAAAACAAATGGTTCAGTTCTAAAGATAGGTGACAAAGCTCCTGACTTTCAGCTTCCCGATATTAATATGAAAATGCACAAATTAAGTGATTATTCAGGGGGAAAAATTGTCCTTGCCTTTTTTCCTGCTGCGGAATCACCTACCTGCACAGCAGAGATGTGCAATTTCAGGGACTCGATGAGTGGCTTACAACAGCTCGGTGCGCGAATCATAGGCATTTCAGTTGATGGGCCATTTGCAAACAAAATCTTTACAGAAAATCGCCATCTCAACTTCGATTTATTAAGTGATTACAAGCGCGAAGCTATAAACAAGTATGGGGTGGTTATGGAGAACTTGGGACCATTGGAAGGATACAATGCAGCTAAACGATCGATTTTCATTTTGGACGACAGTTACAATATAATCTATAAATGGGTCTCAGATGTTCCAACAATTGAACCCAATTATGAAGAAATTAATGCCGTTCTTAAGAAAAAAAATTAGATATTAACACCTACCTAGCGCAGTCAACTTTTGGAATAATGAGGATAAACGTTCACTAAAAAGTTTAAAGTCAACATCCATAGCTTTAGAGGGCTCAAGATTGTCTTTTACATTTCTACTAAATAATTACATGTCAGGTAACATAGATTTGGATTCATGATTTTTAATGAATCGTGAATGCCAATATAGGTGGAATCACTGGACAACAATCGTCTAACCAATAGTACAGATTTTAGCATAATTTCTCTTCTTTGATCTGAGTGGTAACTTGCAGCACGGGCATCTGGGGCCTGCAAATTTAATATAAATACCACATTCAGTACATCTCTTAAAGCCTAATTCATATACTGAATACTTTCCCCCTCCGGTATTTCGAAAACGATTGCAAATACCTTTGCAGACTAGAGGCAAACAACATATCATGGTCTTCCTCTTTTATATAGTGATAAAATAATCCGCAAACAAATGCACTTACTTGCAATCTTCTACTGACAGGAAACGTTGTACACTATAAATGGAATTCAGTCTTATGTAGTAATGAACGTATGTTTTTCCTGAATTGTTTATCCGGTTATCTTACATCCAAATAAGTTGTTCAAATCAGATAGTAATAGATCCGTTTGCGGATCATCTTAGTTCTCGATTCTTGGCCAATAGGAAACAGATCCTAGATTTAAAATTCCTTGGTATGCTGTAATTATGTCCCGAACCTATTGATAGGGAGGTAAGACGGGTGCGGCAAATGGAAAGACATCATGAAGTCAATGGAAGTGGTAGCAACAATAACTTAAGTCTACTCCACCCACAACTCCAACCAACCCTCCCATACCTCTATGTAAAAACGTTTCAGTTTATTGCCCAACAACTCCACCAAAGAGTAATCAATCAACTTGTGGAGGAATTGGACCACAATTAATCTCATAAGTGTCCAATGGGACAGATAGTATTAGGAAATGAGAAATGTCCACCTTTTCCAAAAACAATGCCATGAATTCAATAATGGAAGTAATGCGGTGTTTATCGTTCACCACACAACACAACCACAACACACAACATAATACAGCAAGGTCGGGCACTTGCAGCTAACACTAACAGCATAAACCTTATGTTAGTCACAACATGCACAGCTAATCAAAACAGTGGTGTGTTGAGGGGCAGCACTATGTGACTCTACAATAACAATGATGGATCATGATGGGCTCAATGTACAATTGCCACAAGCAGATTTGTATCTGAAAGCACAAGGATTGCTGCAATAACCAAAAGTTGCAAATTAGAGCTTGAATCAACTCCGAAAACAACAAAACATCAGAGGATATATATTCTGGTATTGCCTTCCCAGGAGCATTGATCAGGTTAATGGGGAAATCGTAACACCTTACTATCGATACCATCTGCCAGTCATAGGGTAGAAAATTATATCAGAACACATATTTTAGTCCAAAGTCACCAAAAATGAAAATGCATTTTCATATTTGACGACACCTGGCTGGGAAAGAAGAATGAACCTGAAACTTGGTCTAATACAGATTCATTAGATCCCAAAAAAGTTGCAGAAATAATCAGCTTATTGTCTACTCCGGATCCAAGTAGCTATGGATATATTGACCATCTGACTATTAGAGAGAAGAAGCGATTGTTGATGGAATGGCACTGGAGTTAAGACACTCGTGGCAATCAGATCATAGCGGTAAGAGAGCTAAAGTTTGGGATTTGAGAGTCAGAAAGAGAAGCAGACGCCTATGCTTTCAGAAAGATGCGAGAGTGGAGGAAGTTGGTAAATCAGAGGGAATTCTACCCCCCAAAGAACCTTGGTAACCATTTAGCTTACTGCACTAGGCTAGATTTCCCGAACTAATTTTTGGTAAAAATTTTCTCTCGTTTCTACTTTCCAACTTTTTCCCTTTTTTGTAAAAAAGCTCATGAGTTTCTTATTATACTTCCCTTCTTTTCTGTAAAATGCTTAATGGCTTACTCTACAGGAAACCTATCTAGCTCCCTGGCTCGCTTAATGCTCACTAATTTCCTTGCTCTCCTATTAAACAAATACCTGCTAATACAAAAGAATGAAATTACAGTAATTGCTATTCCATTGACGTTGAAGTATTCAGCCATGGTTGGAAAGTTCAGGCTTATAGATAAGAAATGGGTTAAAAGACGCTGGCTGGATTTTAGGAATGGAAACGGATTATATCTAGTATTTTTTCTGACACTTGCTCAGTTTGTAATAATCCAATATAGACTTCTCCTAGAAGGAACTCCCCTTTTTCATTCAATCCCTTTATGGGTATTCTCCGCTGTTTTTGTGGCCATATATGTGCCACTAGGAGTATTAATTGGAGTTTGGCACAGGAGGACTCAATATAATGTCGAAAACCAGACTCATTTTGAGCGAAACCCAATAGGAGCTACTATGTATCTTTTTTTAATAGATTTAGCTGATGGAAAGGTTACTGAGGAAGAAAAAAAGCAAATGCGAAGGTATCTTTTAGAAATAATGAGAAAGCCGGAAAGGTCACGTATTGACACAAATGATCCTCCACAAGAAGTAAGAAATCAGGAAAATTAAGGTTGATAGTAAGGCCTTAGTTTCTCAATGGCGCATAAAAGGCCTCACGTCCTAACTAAATAAGAATAGAATTTAAGAAACCGTAAGCCTGGACGTGTGTGGATCTCCGTTAACAGCCAACGTGCGACTCACTATATTAATGGATCAAATTCTTCGAGACCAGCCGCTGACAAAACCCAGCCAAAAAATGTAAGTTAATGATAAATGAGATGTTAGCCGGTTGACGTTAGCGATATGTTCTATGTTAATATCTATATGCACCAAATGCTATAAAGAGGCTCAAATTACGACAGTCCAAGCCAAATGTTGAGAATGCACGAGAAGTATAAGTAGGCTTGGACCTGTCATACTTGCTGGACTTAGCAGCTACTGTACCTCAGTATTTTGATGGAATAAAATAGTTAGCCGTTGGGTGTCTATTAAATCGAATGGATGGAACCAGCAACGAATTACTACTGTTGAAAGACAGCTCCATACGACGAAAACGGCGTTGGCAGCTCCGGCGCGCAGCTTACCTTATGAAGGGATATGGGTCTGATCCATATTTAAGATAACAACCCAGATAAAGTTGCATTCTTTCTAGTCCAACCTATTCGATGGTTTTGAAAGACTTTATAATTAATGGATTCTACATCGTATCCCTCAAACTACAGCGTTACTGATATCACTACCCAACACTTAGATAAATCATAAATCTTAACTAGAGGATTATCATCTGCATCCATGCTTAATATTTGCAGTAGGTTTTGGAAAATGCTCTTAATTTTATGATTGAAATTTCCGAAGGATTTGCGTTGTCATAAATGTGGGGATGTGGAATTGCTACTCTGAGGTAACGCACCCAAAAAGGACTTACTATTATCACTTTTCAGGCTGTCATAGTAGTCTGCACATGCGCACATATTTTTTGTTATAATAATACGATTAACTGACTAGATCATAGGCACCACTTACTAGATTCTATGAATTACTAGACATATCGGAAAAGGCTAGTTATGTAACTGTGGCCTCATTAAAGGACTCCTTAAACTCTCCATAGACACACAAGGTAGGCCTATGTTGTTAATATGTGTACTTTCCTGGCAGCGTTATTTTGTGAATAAAAAATAAAGTGGGTTACTGAAGGTTGTTGTATATTATTCTATGAACCAGTTGGGTTGGGGGGTGGTCCTTNTTTGACTGCGGCCGCCGCTCCAGCTGTAGCATTCTTCATAGCACCAGTAGCATTCTTTGTCATGTTAGCAGCTCCTCCTGTCATATTTTTCGCGCCACCTGTCATATTCCCTTGTGCATTTACAGCATTGGAATTGTATAGAGCAATTGATACGACAGCTGTCAAGAGTATTGCGGCTACAACTAAAAACGATGTTTGATTGTACACTACATTGTGTATAGTACTAATCTATATATCTATTATTCATAATAATCTTACACTATTAATCCGGTATCTTGTTCTAAAACAAAATAAAATGTGAAAAGTTCGATTGCGACTCGAGTTACTCCTTATGAGATAAGATTTAATCTTGCAGCTATGTCATAGACTGCAGCCTTACCGTCACCCGTTCATAAGCCTCCCTGATTGCTTTTTGCTCTTCGACTGGATTCACCTTTACCAGATAAAGGCCATTATCACAGTTGTTACAGTGAGGATTAGTACTTTGGTTTGTTAACATTAAGTCCATACAATTGAGGCAACGATACCAGCTTTCAGTTGTTGTCATAATCAGTGAAGTAAGTTAAGTCAGTGCCTACTTAATGTTTAAGGCTAGCTGACTTTTATATCTCATATTAAGAAATGAGTAGAACTCAGCAAATTCATGGATATACTACCCCACAAAAACAGCAACACGATTATTTTGAAACACGGGACCAATTAGCACACGAAATTGATTTAATAGCACAAACGTTTGGAGGCAGTGTCAGAGCATATAAAATAGCTCGTCACATTGTTGACAAGGTTTACCAGAACGCAGATTATCGTACTTTTAGAAGCAACCAAAATAAAGACCCAATTAAGACGAAAGACCTCCAAGCAATGGGAGCCGGAATTATGCGCAAGTATGACGTAAATAAACAAGCAGCTTTATCATTGCAAGAATGTATTAAGAAAGCCAAAGATTATGGTACTGATGATCCCGAGTCTATTAACTGGATTTGTAGTAGCATAGTGGATAAGCCCAACAGTAGCAAGAATAATAACAAGAGCAAAGGTGGCATGTCAGACACCTGGAGTAATGTCAATCAAAAAGACCAGAACTCATACACAAGTGCTCCAGATGCAAATCCAAATGCGAAGACCTTAGACCTTAGCAGCATTGACAAGTCACAATATACAACCACTGCAGGGTGTGTTCAGGATGTTATGGATAACCATGGTGCCGATAGAAAAACAGCAGTCGATTTTTGTACAACACCCGGCATGAATCTTAACAACAAAGGTAATGGTAATGGCAATAGCAATACAAAGAGTGCATCGATTCCAAGTTCGATATATGCTCTTGGTCTAGCTCAAAAACCAGTTACCTACATGCCACCACTAACAACAACCAAAACCAAAGTTGCGTTTCGAAATGCTGCTGTCAATAATAGGCCTTCATGGGTGAGTACAATGAAGGCCATGCAATACAAAACAGGTCTAGACCCTCAGAATATAGCATATTATTTCAACAAAGATGAAGGTAATAATAACAAGCTGCGAAATGCTTCTACTGCTACTGCTGCTACTAATAATTCCATAGCTGTTCCTGCAGTCTTCAAGTGTGGTAATATGCGATTTAAGGACGTGATTTCCTAATGCCATCATCAGAAGAGTCTTCTTCTACTACTAGCGAGCTACTTCATCCCTATGGGTATTCTACTGTGATTTCAAACGTCAAGAAACAACGGCCTAATGCCATATGGATGGATATTAACGCAAAGAAGGATGGAAGAGGCATTCAGGACTGGTCAAATGAACCAGTTTGAAAGGCTTGATTATATTGAAGGATTAAGGCAGAAAGAGTTGCAGCGTAAAGAGGCCCAGATAGAACGTGATAGAAATGCTAATGCAGCAGCTCAATCACTGTTTCGAAATATTAAATACGACAACGTAAAACGTAACGGGTACTACAAAATCTCAGGTTGACTGGTTGGTGATGGTGGCCCTTGTTCAATACAATAATTTTGTCCTGTCTGGTTTGGCCAAATATGGCAAAAAATACGCAATAATCACCCATTAACACCATTGATGCCAATGTGTTACGCAGTACAGCACGTCACACACTGTACTACGCTGGGTACGCTTATATATCAGGCGTATATACAAACACTATACAAGGAAAAAATAACGAGATGGTTAAAGGAAAACGAGTATTTAGTTATGTAGAAAAGCGTGCGGAGGCTTTTGGTAACGGTGCGCACGTTGTCCTTCCGAAGGAGTACGCCGGAAAGATAGTCAGAGTGGAGGAAATCAAGTAATGGGCATGATAAAGGTCAAGTTGGCTAATGGCTACGAAGAGCTAAAGCGATACTTGGAGGTCACTTTTTAATGACCGATAAAGCGAAACAGCTTCTTTTAGCAATAGCTGGTTTAACTACTGTCTTACTTTTTGCGGGACCGGCAGCAGGCATGATTCATGCCTATGCTGACGACTCAAGCAGCGGCAGCAGCGGCAGTTCGGTTTCTAG
>AF_2010_repII_A100DRAFT_1000012_pt1 | contig 30457 bp, 30 predicted proteins | sample AmaForreplIIA100_FD_9198 | JGI IMG/M metagenome (IMG submission 9198) | reverse complement strand
CTAATTTCTCAAGGGTTAGACCTTTGTTATTTAATGCATTAACATGGAATGGGTTTATTGCTAGCACTTTATTATAATAATATATAGCACCAGTATAATTTCCTAGATCGTCAAGCACCATACCTATGTTATTTAATGTATAAGTATCATTAGCATGTATCGCGAGTGCTCTATTATAATAAAATATTGCTCCAGTATCATTTCCTAATTTCTCAAGGTTTAAACCTTTGTTATTTAGACCTTTAATCGCACTATCATTTACAGGAGCAGCACCTTTTTCTACCTTGGAAAGCACATTAATAGTAGGCAGCAGATTTAAACCTATAATGCTTATTAAACATAAAATAAGAAAGCCTTGTAACACCCTAATTTCTCGAAATTCAGATTTTCGATGTAATGTATTGAAGTCTTGCAACGTTTTCCAAATGGCCCCCTATTATATAATACAAATACATGATAGTGAATAACCGCTAATATTTAAGGTTGAGTATATTATATAGAATATTATAAAGTATATTTAAGGTTAATATGCTGAGGTTAGCAAACTATCGATCTGAATATAGAATATATATGAATATGAGAATGAATGAATGAAAGATAGCCAAATTTATGGCATAATAAGTTAAGGAGAAATAAAGAGAAATTGGAAACTGTTAGTAATATAAGTTGGTATGTAATTTGCTGGCGTCTAGCTGCAGAATATTCTCGGGAGCACCAGGATTAAACACCTTAGGATTAGAGGCAAGACCCTTTGTCCAAAAATCTTCAAGTTGATTGATTGCAAGCTTTCAACTACCTTTTTCTTTTACTACGTTACTAACCAAAACTGCGGCATTCATTGCACCAATGGAGGTACCAGCGACAATATCAAATAGTAGTTTGTCTTCGCCTCTTTTGGAATCCTTTATCCTGCTTCCCTTATCTGCTTGTGTCAATTCCTCGGATAATTTCTTAATAACACCCACTTCGTAGGCACCTGAAGCGCCTCCACCTTAAAGAACTAGTGATTAGATTTTGGTGACTGTTCCTGTCTTCGAGATCCCACCTCTGATTTATTCTTAAGGAGATAGAAATATTTTTTTAATCCTATGGGCAACAGTAATCATATTTTCAGAGGATTGTTACTTTAGATCTAGAAACTTGTTACTCTGTCTGCCCTACCGTTCACTAAAATAATATGCTCCCAAATCACTTTTCCTAATACTGATTTTATAATAATTAAGGCACTTCATAAGTCCACTTACTATAACGAACGAGCGATAGTTGCTATTACTGTAGGAGAGTAACAACGGTAAGAGTTTGCTAGCTGTAGTACTTACAAAGATAGGTCGTTTTCGTACATGTTTGTTATAATTGTAGTACCAGGATGTGCGCATCATCATTTGCAATCTTCTATAATGATAGATAAGAACTGTGCTTAATATTTTTGCTTAATAAGGAGTCTAGAGATGAATATCTACATATAACTACATGATATCTGCTTCATCAGCTCGTGGAGTATTGGGTGAAACATCGGCTGAGCTTGCCGTTCCAAAATCTTCTGGCTTTTTGAAACAATCATCGCAAAACCAAACACTATTGACATAATGACCTATCTTCACTTGACCTCCTTTCTCTACCTCTGGCTCTATTGAATCGCCTACATTAGAACCACATTTTATGCATCTAGGTAGTAAATCAATCATACAAATTCAGTATCTTATCTTTATAATTTATAATTTACTTATCCAATCAATCAAAACAATAATTTTAGACTATATTGTGATTCTAATAAATACCTCCATTTATCCACACAAACAAACTCTCAATCTTTAACAATCTAGCTATGGCCAAACTAGGTTTTGACATTTTTGCTAGCTTACTACGACCGCTAGTGCAGATGGTTGAATGTTTCCATATAGTATCGTCTCATTAATTAACCATATAGTGTCTAGTCTCATTAATTAAACTGAGTGCTGCTCCCAAACTTATTGTTTGGTAGACAACCTAAGGGATTGAGGTCTAGGTTTAGGTTAGGAATACAAATCACTTGGCATGATTTATTGGTGGGACCATAGGGGGCATAGGTAGTACTGGCACGTTGATAGTAGGAATTTTGTTAGTAGGTATGTTGACAGAGTTTGAACTTCTATTTTGGTTATTTGAAGGTACTATAGTGATTGTAGAAGACAATTGGACAAGTCATTAGTAATACAGCAAACGAAAATAATATTAGCCTATAAATGAAATAATCGATTAGAGCAAAAATGAATAATTTGCCATCAGGACAGTCAGTTTCCCCTGAAGCAATATCTTCAAAGTTGGCCAATACTCAAAATAAAAATAAAGATTCCATTAACGATGTTATTATTACAATCAATGAAAAGATAAATTTCATAGATAAAAAAGATGGAACGGAGAAATATGAAGCCTTTGTCAATTCATATAACTATGAAAGAGAACACGGTGGAATAAATGGAATGAAACCAGCAGGGAAGTTTATGAAATGTTTAAAACCAAGGATACTTCTACATTAGAACAAGACAAGAAGTGTCAGCCATGTTGGTACATCGTTTTGTCAATCATGTCTAGAAGTACAACATCTAATCTTTCGAAATTTGCTTAATAGAGATCCAATTCCTTTCAATGACCATCCCTCAGTCTTGATATGGAATATTCATAGGAACAGGGCTCTCTGCCGGGATATTACCTTGTTTTACAGCATTCGAATACTCACACATTTCCTTGACGTCTTCCATGTCCTTCCCAAAAGTTTCATCCGGTCTATAAGCTGCTGAGGAAATCAGCTCTAAATTCCTTGAAAACTGTAAATTCCAAACAGATTGTAGATTGCTTTGATTTCCAGATTTGGCATTTGTTGGAGGCTTTGATTGAGAGATTTGTGTTTTCTGAGTGTCTTCATTCTTAGAAGCAGTATTGGGTTGCAGCAACTTGGTGTTTTGGAACAGATTAGACCACATATTCATAATCATATCCATACTAATACCACCTGCAGAATTAGCAGCCTGAGCCGGAGGCTCGATTGGCCTGAGCTCTGGTCGCAACTCATATGCGAATTCCACAATTTCGTGATCTTGATATCCTAATGATTGAATCTGGACCAATAGGTCTACCACTTTCTTTTTGGGAGATAATGCCGCCATAATGGAACGGTGTTGACTTTTTATTTCATCTAATTTTATTTGTGCATATTTGCGTTTTTCTTGAAGGCTCAGATGAGGCTCGTAATTTTCTTCTATATCTCTTAAAAATGTTTGTACTGCACTACTAATTGGAATCTCGTTTGCTACTGCTATTTCCATGACCGTATCTGACAGTATTGTTAATTCCTTAAGTCCAAATCCTATACTTTGAAGATGCTTAAATTTGGTGGTCAGAATATGATTTGTTGCCAGTATAAGCTCCTGTCTGGAACTCTCATCCTCCATTCTTTCTAAGACTAATTTCTTTTCGCCAATCATGCGTTGAAGCTCAGCATTTAGCGCCGCTAAAGCATTCAAGTTTGCCAAAATCCTCACTACTTCTTGTGAATCATAACCCAATTCTCTTGCACCCTCTAAACATTTAATGAACGACTCTAGATCGTTTAGCGGGATTCCAGCCTTTCGCAACCTTGACTTCAGTGCACAGTAGTCTTCGATTTGCCTCAAGGTTATCCCATTTTCGTTAATAGCATTTTGTAGGTTTGCCCTCTTTTGTTCTTCTTCTTTCTTCAAATTAGCCACTCTTTCCTCGAGATTTGCCTTTTCAGTTCTTTTACTTGCAATGTAATCTGATATTTGCCAAATTGGAACTGTTTCGCATAAAACGAGCAATTGCTTTATGCCCTCAGCCACATTTTGAGGATCTAATCCTATCTCAGTACATCGTTTATGAGTATTGGAGATATAACTTTCGAAGGAATCTTCATTCACTCCCAATCTATTTAGCAATTGGGCTATCCTAAAACCTGATGCGCATTGTAAAGGGATCATATTTGCCTTTTTCATCATGATCCCGAGCTCTCTAAGGGCTATTGCTTCAACTTCACCTAGACTCCTTTTCCATGCGGCGATGATATTTGAAACAGATCCTTGGCTAATGTCGGTTTCTGGAGATATATCATTTCGGCCTTTGCCCTGTAAATACAGACTTATCACAGCAATTTTCAAGTTCTGCGGGATATTTGGACGCACCATGAAGATAATACGCTCATGCAACGTATATGGTTTACCTTCAAATCTTCTAGTTCGGTCATTTTGGTCATTTTGGTCACCAAAAACAAAGTTTTGGTCATCAATTTGGTCAAACCCACCCCTTGGTACCTGATTGAGTATTTTCTAGAAAAATATCGATTTGGGAATCGAGCTAGTTTTGCGTCATATTGAAGATTTAATATAAAAAAGTTGCACCCTGGATCATTTAGATCCTGTTATGTCAGATGTGGACATCATATTTCCACTTTTCTAAAACGTATAGGTTTTTTCGCTGCTGGACGGAGTTAGGATGCGGATCATGTGTGGTCTGATGGAAACCCAAATTTTTTTTGAAGATTTTATTGCGTTTGAACCAGGCCAAAACCCACACTTAGTCTGCTGATTATTTGACTATGATGTACAGTATATATCAGGTGAGCCTTTCCTTGACCCTGATATTTAAGATTTATTCTTTTATTATAATACATCCAATTATAATAATTGGGATGATAAAAATGTGCTACCTTACTACTCGCTCCCTATTTGCAACTTCATCTAGGCCTCCATGTCTGGCACATTATATAGCCATGTAATGTGATATAATTATTGTAAAAAATTTGACATTTTGGGCTTGATAATATTTAGATATACATATTTATAAGACCGTTCGTTATTATTTGGATTCTCATGAATAATAGTAATATTTACAAATATAAACTGAATAGGATACCTAAGTTATAAACATAAATCCAATCACAAACACTTTCATGACTCAAAATCTTGGACACTAACTGTGTCAAAGTCTGTCCAGAAATTGGTTCCAGTGTATATAAAGACTTGAAAGTGAAGATGTGGTCGAAACGTATATCCTGTCATTCCTACGCTTGCGATCACTTGTCCTTCGGTAATAGTTTGACCAACTTGGACTTGTGAGCTTCGTGGGGCCAGGTGATCATACCTAGAAAATTCTCCATTAGCGTGCATAATAGCTATAAAGTTCGTGTAGTTCCAATAAATTGGATTAGGCCCACCAATGTTAGAATCATCTTTAACATAAGTGACTATCCCGGCAGCTGCGGCAAGTACTGAAGTATTCTCAGGAACTATGAAATCAATCGCATTTCTGAGGTTTCCTGTATGAGCTGGTGAGGATGTTTTATCCACTCTTTCTAATAAGTTCTCAGGTACAGGTAATCTATAACGGTTAATAGCCCTTCTTTCCAAATCTTACGTATCAGCTGTAGACGTTCANGCTCGATAAAATCCTATCTCTCATCTGCTAATATTTATAATGCATTATTATTATACTAGAATATCCTCTCATACACAGTACACGTTACAGAGCATGCGTGGAGGGTTCCCGATTCTGCATGCGGATGTATGGAGTTAGTTTCTGCGGTTGGATGAGGCTCAGCCAGGTTTCAGTCACAATCACATTCTTCATCGTCGCACTCCGTTAGCTTACTTGTAACTTTGTTTGTTTGCGAGGGCTAGGTCATTATTTAAGCCAAAGCTTTATAAAATTATGGCTTTATAATATTCTCATGGATGCGTTTTATGCTCTTGCAGAGCCGAGAAGGAGAAGGATAGTTGAGATACTTGCAAATAGAGGGCAGATGTCTGCTACTGAAATATCCAAAAAATTTGACGTTACCGCGCAAGCAATATCCCAGCACCTAAAGATACTTCTCGATACAAAGCTTGTGGTTATGAGAAAACAGTCACAGCGACACATCTATCAATTAAACCCGGCATCGATACTAGAAATCGAGGAATGGGCTAAGAAAATGGAAAGCAACTTGAATGAGAGCTTGGACAAACTTGATCTAGCGCTTCAGGTTGAGAGGAGTACTAAAAAACGGTGAATTAGATGAGAGACGAACTAAAAAAGAAGTTGACAATAACACGCATTTTTGATTCGCCAAGGGATCTTGTATGGAAAGCTTGGACCGATCAAAAGTTACTACAGAAATGGTGGGGTCCGAGAGGCGTAACAAATCCAATCTGTGAGTGGGATGCAAGGCCAGGTGGTAAGATCTACATAGTAATGCTTGCCGGGAAGGAGCTTGGCCCTTCCGAAGGGATGAAGTGGCCTATGAACGGGACGTTTAAAGAGGTGATACCGCAAAGTAGGCTGGTATTTGTTGGTGGTGCATTAGACGATGCGGATAGAGGCAGCGACACATTCATTGAGCACGAAGTCAGTGTTGATTTTAAGGATCTTGGTGGCAAGACAAAAATGAATTTGCACTTGGTGATCACAAAGGCACGAGGTCCAAAGGCTCCTGCCGCACTTCAGGGAATGACAGAGGGATGGAACCAGCAGATAGACAAGCTCAGCGGATTGGTCGCAAAATAGAATATCGCAAAGGCTGAGGAATAATAATAGAAGATTGACGTATAATGTTACTCTTACTACTCAGGGTGAAAGTACTTAAGATATTTGGAGAATAAAGACAACCAGTCTAGCGCTGCTACAAGATCTTTAGTTCAAAGACGGTAGAGTAAGCGGCGGAACCTTCGGTCACATGTCACACAGGTCGTTACGCTTGGGCTACATCAAAGTATGGGCAAATTTGTTCCAGAATTAATATCGATACTTACGCCAACACATAAAGAAGGAAAGGCGTGACTTATGAGAAAAGCCGTTAGCAGATAGAGAGACAATTGCGCCATGTGAGATAGATATGAATCAATCAGACTGGATGAAAGAGATATCCTTGTGAGACAAAGCGGCATAATCGGATTATTATTAGTATACACATTTAAGTTCTTTTTCAATTAGTTGGGAGGATACCATCTGAAAAAACAAAGTCATTGTCCATCAATCTTTTTAGAAATATTGATAACTGATCGAATTTTACAACTGTTCTACAAAATAACTTCGGGTTAAGTCTCTCATCAGATCTTATACCCACAGAAATATTAGCTTTAATAAATGCCGGGTTATCATTCTCAGAGTCTCCAAGGTACATCACCTTTTGTGGTCCTTTTCTATTTCTTTTTCCTGCCAATGTGGAAATCTTGTAAGTCACGTAATCAAACGCCATCCCCTTGTCGCATTTAGTGATATAAACATCCAGGAAAGGATGTAAAGCATAAGTCTGAAGGTTGAGCTGTTCCGATCCTGTTGATGGTGAACATGATCGACTGTCCTGAATCATTTGTTTAAGAAATGGTTCCAAGTTATTTTTATATGAACTCCAGTTTTCTGTGTGTCTATAGTCAAATGTGATTCCTGCTAAGATCCGTTTGTCGCTGGTAAATTTTCGTTCAACCATTATATCTTTATACTTTAATGATACACTATCTGCCAAACCGACCAATAAATCAGAATTAGTTTGTAAGGTTTTGCTATCATACAACATGAGATGCTTATCTTCAATACCACACAAACTCGTGTTACATCCAGCATTCAGGCTAGTAGATTTGATATTTTCACACTTCATTAATCCTTCGTTTCGAATTGTAAGAGTAAGGGTTTCAATACCTAGAATACATGAAAGAATTTTGGCAAATTTTGTTCTTGGACGAAGAAAATGGTAATCCTTACTTGATATAATGCAAACAGGTATTCTTTTGGAAACTTCCCAAAGTACATCTTCTAATTCCATTGGTATTGTAGCATCCTTATTCTTTACCAAATTCATGGGAGACAATGTTCCGTCATAATCAGACAAAATTGCGGTTATTTTATTCTCCATTTTAGTTCTATTAACTATAGGAATGGGTTATTGCTAAGGATTACTCATAGGTATCTTCGAACAACTATCTTCGATGATCAAAAATAGGCACAATAATTCTCACAGGTAGTACTGGTCTATTGTTTGATAATATGTTTTGGATAACCCTGGATGCAATATATATTTTGCATCCAATACAACAGCACCAAATAACATGTATATGCTTTTAGTTACCACTCTATGATTAATTAAATGAGGAATTTGTTTTCACAAAAAATATTGGTATGATATGACGGATCTGAACAATCTGAACGTGTGCTACAACGAGCTATTAGCTTAAATGATGATACCGATACAGAGATACATATAGCGTTAGTAGTTCAGGAACCAAGTGGAATGGCAGATCCTATTCCTGATGAAGTGCTTGAATCATTACAAAAGCGAGGCCAAGAAAGTCTGCTTAACGCATGTCGTCTTGTCAGAAAATCATTTCTGAAACCGGTAACTCATATTGATATTGGAAATCCAGCCGAAAAATTACAAAGCAGCTTGAATTACAAAACGATCGAATATGAATCAATTCATCTATTTTTTAAAAAATGAATTCTTGTTTTACTTTGGTTAACTATAGGATGTCAATCAGGAACAGGTTGCTTTTTGGTCTTGACAAAGTAGGTATTAGCTTGACTTACTAAATATATACCAAACAACATAATCCCACCAGCAATTATTTGGATTGTAGAAATCTGTTCATGTAAGACTACTGAGGCGAGAACTAGACCAAAGACCGACGAAAGTGAAAGTATTAGTAGAGTATTAGTTGTGCCAATCTTATTTAATCCATGCAAGAAGAAATATAGCGATGCAGCAAACCCAACAATCCCAAGAAGTAGTATAGAGGGTATTTGCATCAAACTAATATTTAGCGGGATGTCCATTAAAAAAGTCAAAACCAAAAGGATTAGTCCGCCTATGATGGATTTGAGCTGAATAATTTTTGTAATGTCTATCCGGTGACTTAGTATTCTACTAATATTGTTATCCAAACCCCAAAATAATGTAGCTCCAATAATAAGCAGATTTCCAGTATTTAATTTCAGTAATAAATTATCAAATTGTAGATTCGTTGATACAATGATTACTGAAGCTAGCACCAATGCTATTGCAATATATCCGATCCAATTCGTCTTTTCTCCGAATACTGATAACGCCAAGATTATTGAAAAAATTATTTCGCCAATTGATAAAAGAGAACTATCTGCAGCTGTTGTCAATTTAAGACCTATGAAGAACATGGCCGGTGCAATCGCCGCACCACAAATCGATGTGATCAATAACAGGATCAGATCATTACCTTTGATAGGATACTTCACATGTTTTGCAACCGGGGTTATGGCTAGACCGGAGATCAAATACACAAAAGAGGCAAGTATTAGAGGGTTTACATTTGAGACAATTGGCTTTGCAATCGTAGAAACTGACCCAAAAAGCAAAGCCCCTATTATTGCTGAAATATAGCCAACCAAAAGGGGGTTATCTTTCTGAAAACTGACTCACATAATTTACCATCGCCCATGGTAATTAAATTGTATATAAGATCTCGTTATATTTATGTACGTATGTATGTAAGCATGTGTGAATGTCTGTTCTAAGCCACTTCGTTCCTTGTATTGAGTTCATCATTTTGCATTCGAAATGTGATTTCAGTGGATCTACATGTTCTATGTTCTACTACATCGTATTGTTTTACGTACATGAGACTCATCATCGCTTTTATTCCAATTAAAATAATTTTGTCCAAATTATAGGATGTGAAATAATTACCAACCTTGGACCATTGAAGTTGATTTTTTTGAAAGTCAACAATCGGTTTTGTTAGTCTATTTTGACTTTCAGGCAAATTGGGCTTACTAAATAATACAATAATTTTGACATCATCAGCATTAAATGTACTTACAAAATGTTTTACATGAGCGAACTCAAGCTCGAATTCGTGGGCAAACAAGTCAAAGATATGTATGGTACATTAATTGGAAAGGTAGTAGGGATATTAACAGATACTGATGGCTCAATTGAGTCTATAGGTGTTGATTGTGGTTCAACTGGTATGAAGCAGCTACCTTATGAACAGCTTTTAGTTCAAGGAGAATATGTAATCTACATTCCGAAGTGGAGATTGGACGCGCAAAAACTATTGAGACAGAAAAATCTAACTTTGCAACGAATAAAGGGGTTACAGGATATTGTTGCAGAAAATGATCTGATGAAGGAGGACGCAGAATTGGTTTACTTCAAATATGAAAAGAGACTCCGTGACCTTGGTGAGATTGAAAAATCCATTGGTGAGAAGTTACAAACAAGATTGAACGAATTAGATACGGAAAACAAAAGCATAAAAGCGGTGTTGTTTGATGCGAAATTACAGTTCAGAAGCAACGAAATAACGGAGGAAGCATACCAGCAAATTAATACGTATACTAATGAATTGTTAGAGCATACTGGTAGAGAAAAATCTGAAATCAACAATGTCAAGAGTCGACTCGCACAGCAAACCCTGGAGAATGTTGTTTTAACGCCTAAGCTTCAGAATGACATGCTCACACTAAACTCGAAGCCAACCGTAGAGGAATCATCTCAACAACAAGGATCCACGCTAACTATATCGACACCACAGCTTGGAGATTCGGAGAGTGACGATCATACTAAAACCGGAACACATGGCGAAGACAAAGAAATATCGAGAACAATTAAACCCAAATTAGAATCTGACTCGGATTCAAGCTGGATTAACCAAGTAATTCAGAGCGATTAATAATTCTTAATAGTGAAAGCAAAAGGAGAAAAAGAAGAAGGTTTAATCTATCTATTTATCTATCTACCTATTTTCCTATTTATCTATCTACCTATTTTCCTTGATTTGTTGAAGTTTGTAAAAGTTCTCCAATTTCGTTATGCATCTTCAGGAAGTTTAGCCCCTTCTCCGTGGTTTTGTAAGTTTGGGACCCTTCTAGGTATTCTAGCAGGTTGTTCTCGATCAGTACTGAAAGATACTCCCGCAACTGTGCATAACTAAGAAAAGCTTTGTACATAATTTTCGTCTTGGTTGCGCCACCGTTCGCTGCCTCTAGGATCATCGCTACGATTTCTGTTCTACTTCTGTATTTCACAATTAAAATACACTGGATTTGTTTATTTTAATATATTGACACATTTTGTACTAACATTGTTCTGAAGAAACACTACATATAATCCGACAAAATCCCTAGATTATCAATTAAGAATGTATTCTGTCATATAAACCGTATGACTGTAATTGTGGCTCTAATTTAATCCCAATCCATAATTAAGAGTAACTTATTTTAGAAAATGATCAATACCACTAACTAAATTATCCTCATCGTACTTTAATAGAACCCATGAAACAGAAGTGAAATGCAGTAATACGAGAGGAATGAAGGTATTATAAAGCCTATACATTTGTAATTCTGGGCAGAGCACATTAACCAAATGTATGAGAATGAAATCATAATCTATCACTAGGTCTATTGAGGACAAACTTGCAAGTTTTCTAGACGACCCTCTAGACCGGGAGAGAAGAACGACCATTTCTAGGTCTAGACAAGCTCCCATTGCTATCGAAATTAACCTGGTTAATGCTGCTGGTTCAGCTACCAAGAATAGAGGTATAGTTATCAGGTCTACTTCATAGCTAAAGGGATCCAAACCGTACTCTAACTAATCAAAATTGAACTAGTGAATAAAGTTGATGAAGTGTATCCAATACAAAAGGAGGAATCTATTTCCACCTGAAAGCTGCTGTTAGGAGGTCTGGTTTTTCTCACCACAAAAGCTAAAGCTTAGCATCGCTCAAGTCTGGTATGAATAAACAAAATACAAAGACTAGTGCACAGAATTATTGTCGCAAGACTAAGGAGTGTAAATCTTTTATTTGTCAATAGAGAACCTTGCATTTTCAACAGGTGGTAGATTCCTATTTGGTGCATGCAGCAGGATATGCCATTAAGAAAGTTATGAAATTGGCAGCAATAGTTATTGGATTGTTTGGGGTTGGTCCCCCATATCTATCATACACATTATGGATAGTTGTAAAATGGATAGAAATGGAGAATGCAACTAAGGCAACATAAGCAAATGTTGCGAGACAGGCTATTCATGCGCTAAATAATACAGCATCACAATTTGCAGCACATTCAGTACAGGAGGCAACAGGTTTACCTGTAACCGGAGTCTTTGGATTCATGCCTGGTCTGATGTTTGGATTGAAGAGAGGATAACCATCACAAGGCAGTGAAAGGTTGTGAAGGCAGTGTAAGATATAGGAAATACTAGCCGATACAACCTGAAGGAATATGTAGAATGATAATCCAAAAATAACTATCATGAGCGAAAATTAAAGGAAATTGGGCGCATAGTATCTTTGTAATAAAACCTTATTTGACTTAATTATGGAATTAATATACTGTAATGCTTTCACAGCCTTCACAGAAGCTGTTAGACAAAAACTATGGAGTTGTCTACATAAGAAATATGAATATCAAAGTCCTTAGTCTATCTGGAGTAATGCCAACGTTACCATCCCTATCTACAAAAACACGATTGAGACATGCAGTGACTTGATTTGGATTGTAAAGAAAGTTGGCCCTGTATCTGAGGTTGCGGGTAAGAACTGCCTGTTAAATACTTTGCAAATTCCACCTGTGCTAACATGGAATCCATCCTAATAATCTCCCCTTGGAGAGTAATGTCTTTTATATTATATCAGCTACAGGACAACAAATGACCAAAACAATCGTACAAAAAATTACGTCGTTTTTGTGGTTCGATCACGATGCTGAAGAAGCAGCTAAATTTTACACTTCTATTTTCAAAAACTCAAAAATTATAGATACTGCGTATTACGGAAAATCAGCGGCAGTGGCCTCTGGAAGACCTAAGGGAACAGTAATGATCGTGAGGTTTGAGCTTGAAGGACAATTATTTATGGCGTTAAACGGCGGTCCAGTTTTCAAATTCTCACCAGCCGTATCATTTTTAGTGAACTGCGATACACAGGAAGAAGTAGATGACTTTTGGAATAGGCTTTCCGAGGGCGGAAAAGAAGATCAGTGCGGATGGTTGATAGACAAGTTTGGCGTATCATGGCAGATCGTTCCTAATGTCTTGGGCGAGATGATACAAGATAAAGACATAATGAAATCCGAAAGAGTCATGGCGGCAATGCTTCAGATGAAGAAAATCGACATACAGCTATTGAGGATGGCATACGAGGGGAGATAGAAGTTCTTGAGGAAACTAAAACTAATGGTGCAAATGTCAGTTGACAGCTTCATTGCAGGGCCCAATGGTGAAATGGATTGGATGGTTTGGAACTGGGATGACAACTCAAAGATTATGTATTCGAACTGACCGAACCTGTCGATACTATTCTTTTGGGCCGAAAAATGACAGATGGCTTTATTTCATATTGGTTAGATGTGATGATCAAACCTGACGACCCGTCATAAATTGATCGATCGCATGTGTTTGCCAAAAGGATGATAGATACACCAAAGGTTGTTGACTAAACTAACTTACTAACTTACTAACTTATTACTTTAGTGATTTTAGTGACTGCAAGCACTAAAGGCTCAAGGCTTCACTTACACGGAACAGATCCTGTGGTGAAACGCCGCGTCGGGCAAAGTATTAGCGGCCTCAGATTACTTCCCAGCGATGTCGTCTGGCATACTCATGACTCTAGGCTATGCAGGCCTCTTATACGAGATGCTTTACAACGGTCACATTATTGCCTTGGAAGTTGCACCAAAAACCATAAGCTCGAACTCGACATCAACAGCACCAACGACTGGAACTGCCGGTTGATTTATCCCAAAGCAATCAACAGTAGTTCTCCATATTTCTTTTGATCTATCCGCAATTTTGAAAATTCAGATATTATGATTCTGATGAGGCCAAAAAATGGGTTTATGGAAGAGTCTTGGGTCAGCGAGTATTAACATCCAACATTAAAGCCTCGCATACCGGAAGGAGGAAAAATAGCCCTAGTCTTCTCATTTAAAATCTTTAGGGACGCCAAACCACTAAATATGATCCACTTTCAAAAACTAATAATTCTCTCGCTGAATATTCTCTGTGTCTATCTAGAAATGGTTTTAAACTAGCAAGCGATGAGAAAATATATGTGCGATTTCATAGATTATGAAATCAAGGATAAGTTAAGGACGAAAAAGCCTATCGATGTGGAAGAACCGGAGTTCGAAAAGTCAGAAGAACAACCAATTACGGTTGCTCAATAATCGAGACAAACAATTACAAGCTTGATAAATAATAGTGTGGTTGATTAAGAATATTGGAAAGTAATTTGCTGTCCTCAGCTGCACTAAAATATAACCATCCATCCTATGCTCCTCTAAAGTGTTGTATTATCTTGAGCTCGCGTATGGTTGAAAAACGGAAGAGAAATTTTATATTTTGAGATGCCTTAGGATGGTTCAAATCATCATTTTTGTAATTAGGGTTACGGTAGCGGGTGTTAGCAGAAGGAGTTGGTATGGAATAGCTAGAAGAACTGCAGCTAAAATCAATGATTGTCTTTCGGAGAATGAAATATTCTATCCTGATTGTGATCGTAGAATGAGATATGTTAATGACATAGAAAAGAGACCGCAGTAGAACCCGCTGAGATAGTATTTGGATATAAAATATAAGCAGCAAAAGCTTCTGGCAGATGCCCTTTCAAACCAAAATTAAACTGTGAATTTGCTGGCACCTAATTTTCCTGTTATAATATAAAATTGTAATTTCATAATACATTTTAGCGAGTTTGCTTCTCCATTCTCACCATGTCGTCTCACATATCGTACTAGTTTCCTTTTTCCAAGAGATCGGCAATTTCCTAGCTAGCAGCAATATACTACGGGTAGTCACTCATTACAACGGCGTTGCTCCCAAAACAATTCTTCCAAGAATTTTTGGAATCTCCACTATAACTAGGTTTGATGTATTCAGTAACCCTCCCTAGCAAGGAGTTACAAAAGGTGTGCAGACCTATTACAACCTGTTTGCTGGGTTTCAAACGCAGTTGACAGTCTGAGATATACTACGATGTGATAGATAGTTTCTTTTTCTCTACAAGGAATTCCTACGCTTGTCTAGGCTAATTGTTTTGCTATGGCCTTGTTATATTCTTGTTGCTCAGCAACCTTCCTGACCCGCTTTTCATCTCGTGATCCTCTGCCCTTATACCAGCTTATTGTAGACCAAGCAGCCAGCCCACACGCCGCAGCTACACCAGCCAGACACGCAAATGTCATTCTATTCATAATCAATTATGCACACTAATTGATTTTTACCTTACTATGACCTTTTGCCTAGTGATTCTCTGAATTGTGATTTGATTAAATTTAGCCTCTCATCATAAGATAAGTTGTCATAGAGTTGGATATTCCTTATTCTGCCAAGCGAACAGTACCTACCAAATATCATTGCAATCAATTAAGTGACTCTACCTTAGAGAACAGAAAGAAATATGTTTAAACATAATACGATAAATGGAATAACAAAACACTTTATGCTTGTACTATATTATCTATTAGTGATTAATAAGCGTGGCCACTATCTCAAAGAATCGGCAAGACAATTACGTATTTGCTGCGAATCTATCTGATATACGAGAAGCCACTGGTGGATGCTTATCAATGCAAATCCAAAAGCATACAGTTGCTCTTTTCTATCACAATTCCAAAGTTTATGCAGTGGATAATAGATGTCCACATATGGGTTTTCCTCTAAGTCAGGGCACTGTTAAAGATAATATTCTTACTTGTCATTGGCATCATGCTCGTTTTGACCTTAATAGTGGAGGGACATTTGACCAGTGGGCTGGTGATGTACATTCCTTTCCTGTGGAGATTAGAAATGAAAATGAAGTTTGGGTGGATGTTTCCTTTATGTCATCTAGAAGTCTCGACTTTTATTATGATATGTTGTTGCAGAGTGGACTTAAACAAAATATCCAACTAACTATTGCTAAGGCAGTTATCGCAATATTGGAAAAAAACAAAACTAGAACCCACAGTAATGGCTCTGGCTTAGGAAAGGTAATCTGCATGGGTCTTGACTTTGGTTCACATTACAAACAATCTGGATGGGGTCAAGGATTAACGATACTTACCTGTATGATGAACATCATGCCATATATTGACATAGGCGATAAACCACATGCACTTTATCACGGCCTCTGCGCTGTTGCACAAGACTGTGCTGGCATGCCACCTAGGTTTGATTTTTCACCTCTCCCAAAACCCTGGCCTGACTTGGCTACGCTAAAGCATTGGTTTAGGCAGTTTATTGAATCTCGTAATGCTCAAGCTGCGGAGAGATGTATTGCTACCGCTGTAAGACTTGGTGCCAATAGTCAACAGATGGCTGAAATACTTTTTGCGGCAACCACGGACCATCATTTCACTGATACTGGACATACTCTTGATTTTACAAATAAAGCGCTAGAAGCCCTCGATAAAATTGAATGGAAAAGTAATATTGCATTAGTAGAATCTGTACTAACTAGTCTTGTACCTGGTTATGCCACTGCTGAAAGAATGGAAGAATCAGGCTCATGGCGTCATCCAATAGATCTAGTTAATATTCTTGAGGATGGCTTTAAAGAATTACCTAAAGCATTAGATATTGGAAAAAAGGCAAGGCTAAGAGTACAAGCACAGCACAGTCATCCTAAGGATAGGAATGCATTAGTAGAGGTGTTATTGGGCGATAATCCACAATTAATCGTTAATGCCTTGTTAGAGAAACTAAGACAATGTACTACTGAAGAGGAATTGGCAAGTACAGTATGTTATGCTTCAGCCTAAGAATCGCACAATTCCATACACAAAATGAATTTAGTGACTGGGACGCCGCATTACATACATTTACATTTACAAATGCAGTACATCAAGGCCTAAGACGAGTACCATCATTAGATCTGTTGAGAGGAGTTTTCGATGCTGCAATGAGAATTTATCTTAATCGCTTTCTTAACATTCCTTCAGCTACAATACCTAAGAAATCTATAAATGATAAGACCATTGATCCTGATACCACCCTCAGAGGACTGACAGACCTATTGGACAAACAACAAAGAGTGAATGAGTCAGGTCAGTTGGTAGCAAATTATCTTTATCAAGGTGGAAGATTTGATCTACTTATGTCTATACTCGGAAAGCTTTTGCTACGAGAAGACCGCAACTTTCATTCTATTCAGATGATCGAAGCAGCATACAGGCAGTATTCTCTTTTGGACAATGGCGGCAAAAAAGATGGCAACGATAATGAGGATGCAAAAGTGAATATTTTGCTTGCTGCATCTAGATATTTAGCTGCTCATTCTCCTACAATGCGTTCCCAGGGTAGAACTTATCAGATAGCCAATAAGCTACATCATGGAGAACAGCTTTTTGAAGAAAAAGCAACATAGTTTGACGTTAGAATTATGTTACAACAAGACAATTCAAAAAGTTTGGTTTGTTGTTGTACTGGGTGAGTAATGTGCGCTCTCTAATCCCTGAATTCCTTCGGCTGTGTTAGTTTTCTCCCTTATTGCTGCCGATCGAGTTCTTTCATCCGATGATAAGGTTACAATGGGTTTTCCATGTCCTGTCACAAACTTGATAGCATCATCTACCACTGTGGCATTGGTAAGAAGTTCCAGTTTCATAGCATAACAGTCCTTAGCCAGTGATAGGGCTTGAATTTTCTCCCTTCTATCTTGCGTTTGCTGCGAGGTAGTCCATGCCTCCTTGACTATTGAGTTTAATCCGACGAGACAATTCTCATACTCCTAAGGTAGCCTTTCTTCAATATACTGACGAATATTGTCTTTCGCATTCTGTTTAAGATAGGTTAGATCTCTATTAACAGATCCTACACCTATTTGCAGCATACTTGCTATTTCTCTTTGGCTATGTCCCTTGCTACTTAATTCTTGGATTTTATCCCTACGCCATGCAAGGTGTTCCAACTGTGAGGTCAAATGTTCCACTTCTCCTTGTTAGTTCTGCAGAGGTATTCCAAGTTTACGCTTAGGAATTATTACAACGACCTATCTTTTATCGTTTAGCCCATCATTCAATTCTCGCGGGTCTTAATTATTCCCTATTTACATACGCATGAGGAGCAACCCTCACATTTTTATGTTCTTGGTCGTACTTTTCAGTAGCAGCTTCAACCTAAAATAATGACCGTTTGAAGTACCTAGTCTAACGGAATGGATCAACAGAGGAATCGTATTTGATATCACTCCCTTCTTGACACCTCCTCTTGCATTTACATCTAAAATGCTAAATCCTGCCTTACCTTCACGTTCAGCATTTACTTCTTTCTTTTTGGTATCGTCTTTGGACTTCCAAGAATAAAGCGAAAATCTCTATGGTTCTAGAGTCTCTTATGCCCACCTTGGATTAAAGGCTTTATAATCTAAAAATCATTCTTACATTTATACTCAATTTCTTTACATGCAATTGCTGTTCTTTCCCAAGTGGAAAGAAGGACTGCTTCGCAGCTAGGTCTCATAGAGTTCCTTTCGGATATCAAAGGAACTGGATATGATGAAAATAGCAACAATAGTGGATGGAAAAATGAGGGCTAGATAAGGTAGATTATTGGCAATATTGCGAATTTATCGATTACATAAAAGTTGAATTGCCATTTAAAAATATCAATTACCATTGCTGTCTTTACTGACCTTAGATATGCCGACTTTTTTTTATGAATGGTTCATTGGACATGTAAAGTAGCTGTTGTACAAAACCATTTTGAAACGGCAATGTAAAATATGTATTTCATTTAGCAGTACTATCCGCTTCGAAAATACCGAAGCCATTATTTTCTGTATCCTTGCACACGGCCATATAACCCATGCCTGGCACTGGCGATTTTGGCACTATAACTTTCCCTCCCAATTGTTCTATTTTGGAGGAATATTCTTGAACTGATTTTACATCGAAATAGTTAATTCCTTGCTGTTGTGGTGATTGTCTTTTCATCATACCACCACCAAGAGCTTTATTCCCTTTATTATCCATAGTTGATAACAACCAATATTCCATTCCTTCTGACGAACCTGGCCATTTCTCGATATTCCACCCAAACAATTCATTATAGAACTTTTTTGATCTTTCAATGTCATCAGAAGGGATTTCAAAATGCACTATTGTTGGCATATCTCATTCACTGCTTCTTGTTCAGACAGCCAGGTAATAAAGCTCACTGGTCAATACAATTACTTCTGATCGTTCTCACTACTGAACTTTTGCCGATACTGGCACTTTATTAGGAAATAGACAGACTGTGGGCAGTCAAGTATTCTAACAAGTGACCGTCGGGATCTCTGAAATAGACCGACATATGACGACCTTGTGTGTGCGTCACACCAAAAAGACCTTCAAAGGATTCAAATTATCTTATATTTTATCCTCTGCAAGTGGCCACGGAAGAATATGACGCATTCATTCCGTAGACAAAAGGTCTATGGTTTTAACGGAAGAATATGACGCATTCATTCCGTAGACAAAAGATCTATGGTTTTATATACCAGGGGAATAAAGGCCCAATTTTTACGCAACACCTTTTTCTTATTTGTTGCGTATTGGTCTTTGCCAAAAGGTCGAAACGCAGAAGCCATCTGTACTCCGGTCCTATCTATGCACCCATCTATCTTTCCATAGTGGGGCCGGATTTTTATCTGTCATACCTAAAGCCCTTAGTCTTAGGTCAATTAGGTTACGTATGTTTGTATCCTCAAATACTTTATTGCGAACTTTAAGCTATGCGAATTACCTCGACAAGGAAAAAACGAAACCGCAGGCCGCGTATATCAGAAATAAGGCCAATTCCACTCATCCATCTGGAAGCATTGGATGTGGAGCTGGTGAGGCTATTCTTAGGCGATTAACACATTCCACTGACTTAGTGGCCGAAACATCGTCCTTTGCTTGCGTTGAATGCTATCGGGTTGTTACAACCTCTAGCATCTGCGTTTTGACGGTGAAGGAATCTACTGCTATTACTCCTAGTAGGCCAAATGCTGCTACTAACGCAAATATTACGATTGCTGCATTTGTATTCATTCTCATTTTGAGACGGGAACAAATTATTCAAGGATTATGCGAGAAAGACTTAAAAAAAGGAAGATTTCAGAGAAAGGCACGAGATATAACAATTTTCAACCTCAAAGGGGCTAAAAGTTAAATAAGATAAGTCTCTTAAAGATTCAAGGAATCATAAATCGAGAATGCATAGCCCCTAATTTTTTGCGAGAACTTGATCTGTTGAAATACTTGCTAGTCGTTGATATCTGTATGCGGGAGAGGGTCAGTATGTCGATTGGATCACACCATCCCATTAGTCACCATCATTTTGTGGGTGCTCGTTATTGATGCGGCTTTTGGGTAACAAGCAGCTGGTATCAGCGGCTATTAATCCAATGATATAAACACTTTTTAGTACCAGTGTCTCGTTAAACCCTGTCAAGGTTGGTTGTGGTTAGCCGCACCTATGATTTTTCAGTATGACTTTTGAGCACTTAGAATCGATTTTTAACAGGTTTTATCTATATAAGTTGCAATATCTATATCATGGAGTTAATTGAAAATATTGTTTGGGCTCTGAGTGGATTTATTTCCACACTGGTTGCTATGGAAATAGGATGGAGATTAGCAAGCAGACAGACAAAGAAGCCAACTAGTTCGCCTATCGACAAACGGCAGAAGATAATAATAACAGTATCTGCTCGTTAATTTTCATATTTTATTTGTGCTTACTTATTTAATTTAGTAACTTATTTAATAAGTGAGCCTCTAACCGTAGTCCCCATCTGTAGTGACAACCGCACTCGCACTTTTCGTCCTGCTGAAACCATAACAGCTTTCATGTCGACCTGCGATACATGCTAGGGTCTTAAACTAAAGGCCTCGTAATGAAATGTCCAATGTGTAATACAGAAATCTCGCAAATTCCAATGAGCATTGATGAGGCAACCTATATGGAATTCGATAAAAGACGTGGAATTAGCCTTTATTTTGACAGAAAAAGTCCTATGAGATGAGATAATAGCCTTTAGTTAAAGGACGAGCTGCTTGAATACTTGAATGTAAAAAATTTTCATGGCTAACTGATTCTCCTTCACGATGTGCATTTGTTAACCCTCAGTACTTGTCTCATCTCTATAATAATCAGAAGTCCGTTAGTGGCATCCAAAAAGGTGAAAAAGGTTTGCTTGAATTGATATCTTTGGTGGATTATTGGAATTAAATGAATTCTAGGTATAGGAAAGAACATACAAATATCCATCTCCTGGTCTTACTTGCAAATCAGTGATGCCGCCAAACCCAGTGGCAAATACTGCTTGTTGACTATCTTTAAGGATATATGCTACTCGGCTTCGATTATAGATCCGATAAGACCCCAGCCGACAATAATAAATATTGCATCTAATCTTGTTTCCTAGTTGTTTCCTGCTTCGCAAACTAAGATGAAAAGCCTTTGGATCTTGGGCGATTTTTATACGGTAAAGATTAGTGGTGATGAAACAGAGTTTAGATACAGCGTATGGGAAATTGAGGTAGTTCCCAATAATGGACCTCCACTTCACAAGCATTCTATGGAGGATGAGGCATTTTATGTCCTGGAAGGAGTGTTTTCATTTCTCTATGGGAGTAAAGAGACAAAGGCTGGTATCGGACAGTTCATGTATGTCCCAAGAGATGAGTTTCATACTTACAAGAATAATGGCAGCTCTTTTGGGAAATTGCTGGTAATCATCACTCCACCCAAATTTGAAAAGTTCTTTGAAGAGATTGGTATACCAGTTGATGACAAGTCGTCATTTCAACCACCGCAGATAACACCTGCAGTTATTGGGAATGTTGTAGAAAAGGCAGCAAGGTATGGTCTTGAAATAAAAATATAGTATATAGTAGCATCTTTGATTGTGATGCTTTGCTTGTGGACCGGTTGTAAGTCCCTTGGCGACAGCGTTACAAAATTGTTGGAATACGTCAGCCTTTGCCGGGCCCATTGACAGTGATAGCGGTAGGAATACGGATAAGTAGGGATATAAATACAAGTACCAGAACTATCGCTACTTCGTACATTTTCATTTTCATTAATTAACGAGATACAGTACATCCCATTATTGTATATCCTGCTTTCTTTATTGCCGGATGCTGTTACTGCCGAAAATATATTTTATTATCTTATCCTCGTCTATTTGCATTTATGATTTCCCTAGATTTCTCGAGGTATCAAATCCGTTACGACCAATTTAGCTAGGTAGCTGTTCTAGATAAGTCGATCACAAACACAACCACCGAACAAAAGGTCAGGATTGGTAAAAAAAACTTATACCCCACTGCCTTCAAAGAAGGTATGAATACACCAAAAACAAGAGACTATCAATTACCCCCTAAAGAAGGGTTTGTCTTAACTCACTTCCTGACCGTAGCTGATGTGAGACGATCGGCAGAGTTTTACCTTCGGATTTTGGGTGGAAATGTTGTCATTGAAGGTGAACCCACAATAATCCAAATTGCCAACAGCTGGATTATTTTAAATGTTGGCGGTGGTCCAACCGATGACAAGCCAACCGTGACTCTAAGCACTCCTCAGAACCCGAATCAAGTCAGCTGCTTCATGAATATTCGGGTCGCTGACATTTTGTCATGTTACGAGGACTGGCGAAAAAGAGGAGCACAATTCCTCACCGAGCCAAAGGATCATCGTTTCGAGATCCGCTGTTACATGTGTGACCCAGATGGCTATATAATCGAGGTCGGACAAAGTAAAAATGTTAACTGAGAACACTTTCGAACATTCAGCGAACTGATTTAAAAGTTCTAGGTATTGATATGGATATTGCAAAGACAATAACTCATGCTACCAAAAGGTTCCACTGAAAAGGCAAAACCCCATGCCATATAATACTACTAGTAACTAACTAATATCAGAATAAGGATGCCCTTAAGGATTTAGCTAACAGATTTTTAAAGTTTAATCTAAGAAGAAGAATGAATTATCTGATTATTCGAAAAGATGTTGTTCTTTGATGTAGGATCTTGCTCAATCTTTAGGCTTGCTGGGGTAGAACCATATATCTTGTTGGAGGTAAATGTATTACTAGATGCACCACTTGCTAGAAGTATAGCATTAGATAATGAGTTTGATATAGTATTTCCGGAGAATTTGTTATTCGAAGAACCAGAGTTTACGTTGATCCCGCTTCTACTCTTGGAAATACTATTATTGTATATTTGATTATTATGTGATTGTGAAACAAACACTCCTGATGGTTCGTCATAAACTATGTTGTCTCTGGCAATTGAGTTATACATATTTCTACTAAAGTCTATTCCATCACCAGCATTGTTGTGAACTTTATTATTTTCAATTAGTATATTGTAGCAGTTCAGAGAGCAAATTATACCACTCCCATTATTACCATAGACCGTATTATTTCGAATTATCATATCATGTGTTCCTGTATGTGGGTCAAGTCCATAGTGACCACTATTTCTGATAACATTATTCTCGACAATCATATGACCAACACCAAAAGTATATAGTCCAAAGTAAACTTCACGTATAATGCTATTTTTTATCATACTTCCATCACCACCGAAATAGTAACTAAGTCCCGAACCACCCTTATGCTTACCTTGTTCAAAACCTAAATATGCAATCTCTGAATTTGTGATATCTGTTGTGCCTGTGGCATTATTCTCTACTACTATGGAAGGTCTAGGTGTGCCCATGATAAATACTCCACTTCCAGTTCTAGAACCATTTGTTTTAGCATAATAGTTTGTTGTTGGATCCCAAGATGTTATTTTTACTGAATTAATCTTTAAACTACCATGAACATCAATCCAATATGCAGGACCTAATTTAGTAGTAGCACCAGGACTGTGCGTAACCTTTGAACTTATCTTTAGCCATTTGGTGTCTGTAGAATCAATATGAAAGATAGCTCCTTTTGAAATTACTAGATTTGCATTTAGAAACCATACACCATTTGAAGATTGTTTAGCTAGAATATTGTTATTATGCAGAGCGTTATTGACATCTGTGAGTCTTGTGGGATTGGTGCAGCTGACAGTAATTGATCTAGTAGTCAGATCATAAGCAATACAGCTACTGGGAGAAGGGTTACTTGACTGAGCAGGAAGTGGTGTTCTAGTCTTAACAGCTTTTGCCTCATAAGTTGGTAATGAAACCATACTGAACATAAAATACAGTGATATGACGACTGTAAAGATAACAAGGATTTTCGTAGTTATCTCAAAATTGTAGTTCAAGTTACTTCAATGAGATCTTATGCTACAATATATTTTTTTATGCTACAATATATTTTTTGATTCACTACTATCCAGGATTTGAATAATAAGATGGTTGACTAAATTAGCTAACTTATTACATGTCGCAAAGGAAATCGGCTTAAACTATGCATAAAGCTTCACTTGCGGAAACCAGAAGTTGCAATTGGTTTTGGCGGCATCACTGATTTGCAAGTAGGACCAGGAGATGGATATTTGTATGTTCTTTCCTATACCAGGAACCATTTGTCGGATTGTCCCTTCTACAGAAGACATTAGTACTAAATAGCGTACCGATGAATGGATAGCCTACCTACAGCCTACTTACGTATCAAGAAATAGACCCGTTGTTTACAACCCAGTGCTATCAATAAGATTTACTAATTTCTTATATTGCTTTAAAAACATCTTACCTTTGTCAGTCAATGTGATTGATACTTTATTTTCCTTATCTATATTTATCATGCGTTTCTGTTCTAACTCATTGAGATGATTTATGAGCTTATCATATGATAGTCTAGAAATATGTTGTATTTGGGTAGGTCTTGCAGCGTGACGATTGATTATGCTATCATCAATAGCACAAAGAATTTCAAAATGGAGTTGGAGTTTATGTCTCTTTTCCTGTTTCAATTCTCATATCTCCTATCCGCGATTCAGCATATTATATCGTATTGCATATACAAACAACCATAATCCGGCTAGTCTAACGATTAACGAACCTATATACGAATGCCACAGGGATATATAATAATTTAATATCAACTGCTTTTACAACTGGCTTCATCGTTCTTGTCCTTATCATAAGTCAAAATATTGCATCCAATACTTGCAAATGTTTATCTTTAAATTGTGATTCCAAACTATTAGCATCTAGATCAATAATATATTAGGTTAGGTTTATTTGAGTTGCTAGGTGATTCTCCTAATATCGATGCAACGTGGATACAAATTATTAATTATCGGCACGGCAATCCTTGCGATAGGTATAATTCTGATTGGTATTATGTTTGTTATATTAAAACAATCATCATTTTCAATCAATACAAGTATTGAAACGATTTCTCCAGGCAAGTCCGTTATCAAGACTTCAGACGTGAAGGCAGGAACAAAAATGGCGATAGCTGTGACATATCAGCCACCAGAGGTCCCTCTGAACGTCCAAGTTGTACAAGAACCAGGTCTATCTAAAATACTGGATGCTAATTTCACTAATAAATTATTCGCCAATTTTATGCCTAATAAAGATGGAGCAGCTAACATAATAATCACAAATTTAGGATCAAATCAAGTAAGTGCGAATACTATATTTGGTAATAGCGAGTTTTTTGATGCTAATGGTCAGCCCAGCACCATATTGAGTGCTACAGCAATAGCTGGGCCGTTATTATCGTTTGTTGGTATCGTGGTTCTGATTGTTGGTGGAGTAATTCTATTTATAGACAGAAGAAGAGCAAGAAGAGAAAAAAAATTTCGAGAGTAAAGGTTACTTGTTATTATTGCTGTTTCTTTAACAAGTCAAGAGTTTTCTGTTTATTATCTAACGCAGTAGCATAGTTGGGCTTTATGGCCAATGCTTTATCAAAATATTTGATAGCTTCATAATACTTGCCTGAATTGGCAAGGGCTGCACCTTTACCGTTTAATGACTCGACATCATTGGGATCTATGGCCAATGCCTTATCAAAATAGGCAATAGACTCGTTATTTTTTCCTAATGCCCCGAGGACTATCCCTTTATTACCTAGTGCAGTAGTGTAATTCGGTCTTATAGCTAGGGCTTTATCAAGATATGTTATTGCATCAATATCTTTACCAAGCTCATGAAGAGTAATGCCTTTGCTATTTAATGCTGCAGTATCATTGGGATCTATGGCCAAAGCTTTATCGAAATATGTTAATGCATCATTATATCTTGCTAAGGAATAAAGAGCGAAACCTTTGCTATTTAATGCTGTAGTATAATTGGGTCTTAAAAGTAAAGCTTTATCGAGATATGTAATTGCTTCTGAAGGTTTTCCTAAATTGACAAGGGCAAGTCCTTTGTTGTTCAAAGCGGAGGTAAAATTAGGACTTACAGCTAATGCTTTATCATAATATGTAATAGCTCCTGAATTGTTACCTAGCGAATAAAGAGCTAGGCCCTTGCTATCCAAGGTTATAGGATTATTGGGGTTTATAGCTAATGCTTTGTCAAGATAACTAATAGCTTCAGAATAGTTGCCTACTGAGTAAAGAGCAAATCCTTTATTGTTCAATGCGTGAGGATTACTAGCGTTTATAGCTAAAGCCTTATCATAATATCCAATAGCTTGAGAATAGTCCCCAGAATTAAGAAGGTTATTTCCTAACTTAATAAGAGCAAAGCCTTTGTTATCCAATGTTACTGGGTCATGGGGTTCTATAGCCAATGCTTTATCATAATATGCAATAGCACCTGAATAGTTACCCAGCGAATAGAGACTGAGTCCTTTGTCGTTCAATGCGCTGGTATAATTAGGCCTTGTAACCAAGGCTTTATCATAATATAGTATAGCGTCGTTATCTCTTCCGAGCGCATGAAGAGCAAGGCCCTTGTTATTCAGTGTAATAGGATCAACTGGATCTATAGCTAAGGCTTTATCATAATATAGTATAGCGTCGTTATCTTTTCCGAGCGCATGAAGAGCAAGGCCCTTGTTACTCAGTGCAATGGTGTTGTTGGGTGTTATAGCTAAGGCCTTATCGTAGTATGTAATGGCTTCAGAATAGTTACCTAATGAGTATAGAGCAAATCCTTTATTGTTCAATGCGTGAGGATTACTAGCGTTTATAGCTAAAGCCTTATCAAAGTACGTTATAGCTTCGTTGTAACTTCCTGAATTGAGAAGACTCAGACCTTTTTGATTTAACACGGAGATTGTTTCATTGGTTTGACTAGTTAATGCAAATACCCTATCAATATGATAACCAACTGGTACTAAGGTATAGATTGCAAATATTACTATGATGATACTGAGGCCCGATACTAGTAGCAACCCTGGACATGTTGATACTAATAATCTGTTTATTCCTTGTTTATTTTTAATAGTTTAGTCACCGTTATTTTACAACAACCGAACCAACCATCCATGGATGCAATTGACATAAGTAATTGTATGTACCTGCTTTTTGGAAAGTCACAGTAAATGTATTCGAAGAGCCAGGAAAGGCTTTCTCTTGACCTTTCGGAACTAGCCAACCCGAGTTAACATATTTTTCATTTCCCATCATAGCATACGCTGCAGTTGGAGGTGGTAAGTGTTTTGCATTACCTTGTGAATCAATCACTGTTGGAACAAAAGACCTCGCATTTACTGCGATAACTATATTATTTTTACCTGGAACTTTGAGTGGTTCGCTATTCGAACCAGGAGGTATGGCTGTAAACTGCGCAGAGTTAGGTACAGCAAAAGGCGAAACTATATCTGTCGCGGTTTTGTTATCTAACACGAACGAAACGGTATGTGGTTCTGCCACTACTGAAGGATTATTCCATGTAACACTTTGACCTACACTTATCTGAACTCGCTGTGGGACAAATGCAGTTAATGGAGAAGTACTGTTTCCTCCTCCAGCGTGTACCATAATTTTTCCATTTTCGACTGCATTTACTGCTTGCAGATTTGATAGTGATGCTGCGGTAGTGACGGTTGTTACTACTACCGTTATCAGAAGAACAACGATAACTATTCCCTTATTTTGCCCCATATTTCGAAAAAAGAATGCTTGACCAATCGATATAACAGTTGTTAGCTACTTTTAGTAATAATATTCTTTTCTGGAAAAAAATCATAGAAAGAATAGGATACATGTGAAGAACCCTAGAGGCCTATGGATTTATTACTAAGGATAAACAATTATCAGAAACTTATTACTAAGGTCAAACCCATACATCCTGAACTTGTGTGGTTAAGTGCAGCTGATAAATTCAATGTTTATTGCAAACATTTCTTTCTACCACAAACTAAGTGGCTCAATTATACTATAAGACAAAGGGTTTCGAACCGTCTCTACTACTAGGTATCAATCTTGCTCTTCTCTACTTTACATTTCCATGGGCAACAACAGAAGTATTAGCATTTATAGTAGTCATACCCTTTTAATATTGCTCCAGAACATACTGTTCTTTCTGATCCCTGGTCATAATTGATTCCCATTCCATCATATTATATAGACAAAGGCACAGCTTTTACTGTTTCCAATTAGTTCTGCCAGATAGTGAGCCACACAGCAAACCACATAATCTCATCTCCACTCCTTTGGTTTTAGTTTGGCCGTCCTTAATTGGGCCACGTTGAAACTGTAATGGTAAGTGAGTCACTCCATGTAAGAAAAAACTTTGAACTGGAGTTAGATCCTGCCATTTGCTTTCCTTGTCTTGGCTGTCAAGGTCCAGCTTCAGATCTTGCAACCTTTGAAGGATCACTCTCAGTACCACTTGTCCCTCCAACCTAGCTAAGGGGGCACCTAGGCAAAAATGGATTCCATGGCCAAATCCAATGTGGGCCGGATGATGAGAAGACTTGCTGCGGGTTATATCAAACCGCTCAGGATCTGGGAATATGGATTCATCATGATTGGCTGAACCGAGCCATGCTATAATCCTCTGTCCCGATTGTAGCTTTTGTCCTCCAAGCTCAGTATCTTTAGTAACAGTACGACCTACTGCCTGAGCAGGTGATCTGTAACGTAAGGTTTCTTCTATTGTTGATGGGATCAATGTAGGATCCCGATGTAGAAGCCGAAATTCATGAGGATTTTGCAGTAATGAAAGAATCGTATTTCCTATTAGATTGACTGTTGTTACGTGTCCAGCAAGAAGCAGAAGCGTACAAAAAGTAAGGATTTCGTCCTTATATAGATGACGTCCATCCGCCTGTGCATGAATTAAATTGGTTATAAGATCTTCGCGTGGGTTTTGTGTCCGTTCTTCTACAATATTGCTGAAGTACGAGTTCATTTCATTAATCACTTGAGCCATATTTTTTGAAGTAACGTTTTCATCATCAGTCCTATAACGTTCAGCTGGAGTCGAAGGTAAAATCTTGTCCGCCCATCCTCGAAACAGATCACGATCTTCTATTGGTATGCCAAGCAGCTCCGCAATAATTGTTACCGGCAATGGATAAGCCAGATCTTCTATGAGATCCATACTCCCTTTCTGAATCACCTTATTCAGCATTTCGTGTGCAATTTCCTCAATGTGTGGCTCGAGTTTTGCTATAATAGTGGGAGTAAATGCTGATGCTATTACACCCCGTAAAGTTCTGTGATATGGTGGATCGGATTGTACTAGGTTTTGGCGCTGGAACCGGTCAGCCGTATCTGCATTCTGGTTTTTTTCGGTAGACCGGGAATCTAATTTTTGAGGAGCAGAGGAAAATGTTACATAATCTCCCAAAATCTTATGAATATCACCATAACGAAAGACGCCCCAAAAATTATTGCGTTCATCAAATGCGATAGGATTAAGACGTCTCATTTCTGCGTAAAATCGGAATGGATAAAGTCTTTGATCTGGAGGAGGAAAGATGTTCATATCTTGCATCTGTTGCCAAAAGATATTCTAATCCAAACTAGCTGATTCATAAGAAGTTGATTATTAGATGAACTCAACTCTATTTCCCACATTCTAACAGATTATGTACTTACGAAATATTAAGAACTTGATTAACGCTGTAAGTTAACTTTGTTACCTCACATAGTTCAGCAGGTTTTAATTTAATCATTATACTCATTTTTGGCTAAGGTGAAACAAAAAAGAAATGATAATTACTAAAAATAGAAACTTGTTAATATTTGCAGCAATAGCTGTAACAGCATCAATAACGATTGGAACATTTACATCCTCATATATACAACAAACCGTAAGTGCTCAGAATCAAAACAGTAGCAACAGCGCAGGTGTCGCTTCTCTCAGAAACTTGACAGGTTCAGTACAGGTATTGCCAAGACTATCTCAAATAATTCAGTCAAAGGCTAACATCAGCTTTAGTGCAGCTGCTACAAGTGCACAAACAGCGGTAGGAGCTAATTCCCATGTAATTTCTGCTCATCTTGGAGTGGTTAATGGGTTCTTAGTTTATGTAGCACATGTGGTAGACACTAACAACAATATCCATACAGTGATAGTAGATGCAGGAAACGGAAAAATACTTTCAGCAACACAACTCCCATTTGCAAATGCATT
>AF_2010_repII_A100DRAFT_1000011_pt1 | contig 32536 bp, 28 predicted proteins | sample AmaForreplIIA100_FD_9198 | JGI IMG/M metagenome (IMG submission 9198) | reverse complement strand
ATAAAGTAACTACAAACAAATTATTTCTGATGGCAGGACAAACGACAAAGGGGTCCTATTCAGAATTAGGATTAAAACGAAAACGAAAATCTTTGTGTACAACCCCTTAGAGAACACACAAACTTTAAGGAATCTCCTGATTGATGAACGGAACGGTTGTACACAGGCCAGCCCAAGGAACCATTTTTTATTGACTACTGAAACATGTTATTTCACCAATTTCAGATTATATCGTAGGAGTAACATAGTGATGATAATGATATTAATTTTTATTTAACAGTAAAGAAGACGAAGTTTCGGCATGGAAGTTTATTCAGCAGATGATCGTTAGCAAATTCTCTTAACTAACTCACTTTATGATGAACCAATTATTCAGTCTCTTGAATATCATGTTTTTTATCTGTTACTGTGCTTTCCACATTAACTGAAACTTCAACCCAACGACCATTGTTTTTGAATATATGCGTAGACACCTTTTGTTAGTCAAAGAGGGATATGCAGAACCAATTCTGCCAACCAGTCTTTGTTTTAATTTCTCTAACTGATATTCTGCAATCAACAGATTACCAACTATATTCTCTAACTCTGTGTCTCTCTGCTGGTTCATTTTTCTCAATCAAGCAGAATTAGCCTAATGTCTTTGCGAAACCACCAAGTAATGTACTCGCCTAACCTTGTGCTAGTGTAACGTTCTCTCTAAGAGATTAACTTGCTATTGAAGTTTATGTTTTCAAAATCGTCTGAATGAGCGTTATTGAAATACTGCAGTAAACAAAACCTGTTCCGAATAAACATTGCAAACTGGAGGTGGCTATGTTGTATGGCTATGGGTGAGAGAAAAGAAAAGATTAGTACTCGGATTGCTTGGTGGTCTAATCTTGTTTGTATACGGAACTATTCAAACACTACAACCTGCAAATTTTGGGAGAGTCTATGCAGCTTACGGAGGTGTGTTCATTCTGTCTTCTATAATCTGGGGTGCAATGATAGATAAAAAGAAACCGGATAGATTTGAAATCATTGGTTCATTTATTGCACTTATTGGAGCCACTATAATTTTTTATGCTCCTCGATAGTAAAATTTCTTCTGTGTTTGTAGGTTTTGTAGCTTTATACGCTTATACTCATTTCAGCTTTATCCAGCGTAGAGATTAGGTAAAATAACAAACCATGCCTTCTGGTGGGAGAAAGCAAAAGAGATTTTCGTCTGAATATACTATACTCTCCATCCTTGAGTATCTATATCTATTTGCACGAAATACACCAGTAAGCAAACACAAAATTGTTACCAATGCCGCTGGGATTAGACAACAGAGGCCAGATAGAGTTAATAATATAATGCAAATCCTTGAACAAAATGGCTTTATAAGATCAATAAAAGCTTCTTCGTGACTTTCTATCAAATAACCAAACAAGGATTAGAAGCCTACCAGCAATGGATCAAAAACTACCTAAACTTTGTCAGAAGTATTGCCAAGATCAAAGGAGACTTATGAAATAGCAAATGGCAACTGGTCTCAATTAATCCAAAGGACTAAGTGCTTGCTGCTGTTGAGACATTGATGTATTTGATGGTTTATCTATAAGCAGAAGAGGCTTGTTTGATACCACCTTTCTTCTTTGGGAGATGAACTTGTTAGCAGATTCTTTAGCCTCTGGACTAAATTCTTCACCTATTATTATACCTAGACCAACTCGTTTTTTTGATATGGAAACATACCTAGTTAGTGAATCTACAAAAGACTCTACATGGCTTCTTTCAACATATCCATCAACGATCTTCATAATAACTGCCCCATAGTCTTCCAAAACATTCCTTAGATCGCTGATTTTACTCTTATTAACATTGCCGTCAGTTAATAGATGACTCGAGTCTATGAGAATATTGTATGTTATTCTTTCATTCCCTTCGCCGATGGAAACATCACAAAACTCTCGCAAATCAGATTTTCTCGAGGCTATATATTCTTCTAAGGGTTCGCCAATTTCATGCACCGATTGTACCAAAGCACGTATTGCCTCTTCCTTGCTTCTTTTATTCATAGCAATTGCCATCCCTGTGGCGATAGTGTTTCTTTCAAACATATCAGTCCATCTATCAAGGACATTTCTTGACCTCAGTAAAAGTAAAGTCAATGGTACCAATACCGCAATCAAAACCAGTAACAGAATAATATCAACAATCTTATCTACTTGTTCACTTGATGTAGAAAAGTAATTTAGTGCTCCAAATATATTTAATATTGAAAGCACTACAAGAGCCCCAATCAATCCGATAATGATGTATAGGTTTTTTTGTGCCAAGTGAATCAATCTGGTAGACTCATAACCAAATCTACTTGTCAAAATCGTGGACGAAGACAAGCCATAATCGCTAGGTTTATCTTTCAAATATGGTGACCTAAATAGAAGGTAATCGAACTGCAAATATATATAATGACATGTAACTAAGTTACAAGTAGGTATAACTCAGTTACTATAGTATTATTATAGTTAGCCGTTTTGATTTTATAGTTAGAATAACTTGCGGAAACCTCTTATCGTCTATTTGATATTTGCGCTTATGCTAGCGACGGCTGCTGTTTATTTTGTTATTGCGTTTTTTGGCGAGAATTATGAGCCGGGGAGTCATGAAGCAAGAGCAGCAACAGAAACAGGTCAAGAAAGTGTAGAAGAACCACCACAGCATGAGTCGACAGAAACCGGTCACCTAACTACTGGTATATCAGGAGAGCACCCACCAAGTAATGAATCTGGTGCAGCAGTATCCTCATCCATACAGGAGAAGGAGGTGTTGGGAATAAACCGCGATAATACTTTAGGTCCACAAAAACATGAACAAATACAGAAGGAAGCAACAGAAAACCACAATATTGGAGAAAATAATATAGGCGCAGCATCTGAATCAAGTAATGAGATTACAAAAAGAAGCATTGAGTTACCAGTATTTCTGGCTGCTGGTATAGCATATACACTAGTTGGCTTTTGGATGATAATCGACAATAAGAGAAGTAGAATTCCTTATGTTATATCCACTTCAGGTTCCCTAACGCTGATAGGACTTTATGCTGTTTCCCATACAATCGGATTTCCTATGATAGGGTTGGAACATGTTGGAGTGTTTGACTTGCTTATTGCAGCATTGCAGGTAGCTATAGTTGGGCTTTCTGCATACGTTATACTGTCATCATTATCAGGACGTAAAATCACAACAAGTGTAAAAGGAAATGTGTGATAGGATACATATGAAGAAAAAAGAGCTAAAAAAACAGGCAAATGGCGGTAGTTCTTTGGCTATTATTATCACCTTTGTTATTACTGCCACAGTTATCGTCTGCGCACCAGTTTTATCAGGTTATGGTCAAGCTAGGGCAACACCCCAGCAAGTCAACATTAGTAACTACAATAATAAAATATCTCTACATAATCTAATATTACAAGGCTCTCCAATGTTAGGTAAAACTTCTGCACCTATTACAATAGTAGAATTCGGCGACTTTCAATGTGATAGATGTGCAAGATTTGCCAAATATACAGAGTCGCAGGTAAACCAGACTTACATTCAGACAGGAAAGGCAATTCTGGTGTTCAAGTATTTTCCAATTTATGGTCCAGATTCCACCCCAGCTGCAATGGCAGCCCAATGCGTTAACGATCAGGGAAAATTTTGGAACTATTATGAACTTTTATTCAAAAATCAAGGACCTCCAAACTTTGGCTGGGCCAGCAAGGACAACCTGAAGAGGTTCGCTTCCCAAATACCTGAAATCAACATGAACAAATTCAATTCATGTTTAGATGGTCAAAAATATCTGTCATATGTACAAAAGGACTTTGCCTTTGCTACCTCATTGGGACTTCAAGGGACACCTACATTCATTATTGAGAGAAGTGATGGCTCTAATTCCCAAACTCTTCCAGGGGCATATCCCTTCCCTTCATTTCAGGCTATAATAGATAAAGAACTTGGAGGATAAGTAAGATATGAGAAGAGTAAGGGAAACACATTCCAAGTCTAATATCAGCACAAAGCAGCAATCAATAATAACAAACTTGAAGGTTACAATACCTCTTGCATTTAAGATGGTATTTTGTAACTGTCTTTATATTGCAATAGCTGCTGGAGTATTTGTCACCTTCTGGGTTATATTTAATGTCTTTGACCAGCTTCTGTTCTTTTCACCCGTAGTTGTATTTTACTTACCTGATGATGCAGCAGCAGGATTCATTATAACAAATATAACTTCAATATTAATGGGCATATTGGTTGCAATGAATGTATATGTGGTTAGAAATGCAAAGATAAGATTAGATAAATCCTTATTCTCAGGCTCCATTTTAGGTATTGCTTCTAGTGCTTGTGCCAGCTGTTCTTCAATAGGATTTCTTCTTATTTCGACATTAGGAGGTTTTGGCATATTTGCAACAGACTTTTTAACAAATTATCAAACTCCATTAAGGTTGGTATCAATAGCTATACTTTTGTGGGCTTTGTATTCAGTACATAATANGATTACCAAACCTTGCATTTTCAATGACAAATATCCGANGAACAAAGGACAACAACAAGAGCAATAACAAGAAAAATAAAACAGACATATTTGCCCATCTTTGATGTCCAGGCGGACTGGTGAGTGAGTGAGTAATTCAATCAATTCGAAATCCAAAGTCTTCCATCTTTATATTTGCTGCTAGCTCTGTTTTAAGATGTTTATCATGTCCCCAAGTCTGATTCTCAGTTTATCTAAAATGTGGGCCGGGTGAAATCAGATTATGATTATGTACTACTTGGGGAGTAATATTCGCACAACAAGAACCTTTGAAAGCTTTTGGAATGAATTACCTTTATAACGTAATGACGTATGATTGAATGGGAATTACGAAAGTATCTGTTTTGGAACATATTCATAAGATATTGGCTTGTAATCATCTCACGCGCAATTCAGTTTGAGGCCTGAAAACACTATCAAAAATTAGTCAACATAATACCTTTAGATAAAATGAGAACAATGCTTAACTCTAAATTCACGAAGAGTGAACTAATTTACATCTTGGTGCCTGCAGAGAAAGAAAATGGACTTATGGTCCTAGCTGCATCTTGGCTTAGATTCTACGCAAATTTCATTGTTAGTAGATATACATAACTAATATTGATGTATACGGGTTGGAACAGCACTGTTGTTTCTTCTATAATGAGTCAGTATTCCGGGTGAGATCTGACTTTTAACTCAAATAAAAAATGGAAATGAGATAATCGTGGAGATAATGCCAAAATATTCTTCAACATGGCGAAGTGAGGTTTCAGAGAACTCAAATATGGAGTCAATAAATGCAGGCGATATTATTCGAACATAGCAGATAATGCTAAAATGCTAAAATATAACAGATATTATTAAGTGACATGACAATAACAACTACTGCTGCCTCTATTAGCACTAAAAACAATGGTATCCCAAAGTGGACTGTCTCGGGAGATTGGTTTGATGTTTGTAAATGTAATATTCCCATGTCCATGTACATTCGCCCAAGATCCATCTTATGGTGATTGCGCTGGGATACTGGTGTGGCACATACAAAAAGGACAATATAGCAAAACTGTACTTGATGGTTTGAATGTATTAGGAATTGGCAGCTTTACAGGTAATTTCTGGACTGGTCAGGTAAAGGATGCAGTAATGGGATTCTTTATTGAGGAGAGAGCCAATGAACAACAGCTAGAGGCTCTGCAAATGATCTTTAGTGGTAAGGCTGGCGGATTCATAGCTAAATTTGTAAAGCTCGTCGGAGAAATCAGAGAAATTGAATTTGCTCCTATTAAATTTGAAATAGCAAATGATCTTAGTTATTGGAGTGCAGAAATACCCGGAAAGATAGCTGCAAAAGCTGAAGCATTAACAGGACCTATGACTCCGCCTGGCAAAAGAGTTCAAACCGTTAATGCACCAGGAAGCGAAACTGGACCAGGAACAACTGCAACGTGGGGAAAGGCTATAACAGATGAAGTCAATGCAATGGGTTTCAAATGGGAGTGGAATGGTAGGTCAAGCAAGCACATTCCATTTAACTGGAGTGGTCCATAACTATGTTCTTCTTGTGAATACCCGCTATTTTTCTGTTCTCTGTTTTTTTATAATACCTCATCATAAGGTTAAAAAAATTAGAATAATTCGTAATTTTGTAGTCTCAAGGCAACAAATATATGAAATTCAGTTAGCATGTACGCTGTTAATGAAGTTACAAACAGTGATTATGCCAATCATCCTAATTTCAACCCTAGTGGTCTTATTTGCAAGTGAATTTGAGAATTATCAAGTATATGCACAGACGAATATAAGTAATGGAAACATGACATCTGCAATGGTGATGTTGGCCAGATTTCATTTGAAAGCTGCGGATACAGCATTAGCGAATGGGAATAGTACTGCGGCACTTAACGAGTTGACTATGGCACAATTGCAAGTGCTAGCGCTTGGTATGAAACCTATGGGTACAGTAAATATGACACAAGCCATGCAACTAATGAAGAGTACAGGACACGGAGCATTTAGCAATTCTGTGCCAGATAATTGCATTATTCTCAAGGGTGGAGTATTAGAATGCCGTGACAGCCTTACTCAAGCTATTTCCTTGAGTAATCAAACTGGGGGATAAAAGTGACAATAATGCTTGTGTTTAATATTCACAAGCTCTTGATGATTTTCCTTTAATTCCTGAGGTTTAGAGAGCAGATAACAAGTTTTGTAGTCTGTTTCCTTAATTAAACCGAATTGTATTTTGATTTGCATCCCTCTTAGCCACAACTACTACTACGGACAAATAGCACAAGCAACCAGCATGGGCCATAGTCTGTCTATTTATTATTCCTATACTCAAGCTCTTACAAGGCTTCGATGGTTGTATAAAAGAAGAGTGGCTTCTACTGAGCCGTTGAAATGATGACTTCTCTTCATTTGGTATTCCAATCTCGTCAAATAACTTCTGAAACTAAGGTGAAGTGATCGTTAATAATGACTTTAATATCTACGCTACTGGTCCTTTGCCTCATACACTATGTTAAATGATGTCTGAGCAGCACGCTTAAAGTGCTTAAACCCACCAGCCTTGACTACTTTTGATATGCCTGCTTCTCCTGCTTGTGCCCCTAGAGCAGGCCCATTTTGGCTCAGTGATGTTGGTATACAAATCATCGTTGAAGCAGCATACATCATACGACCCAAAGGATTTAGATTATCCTCAAGTTTATCATTTGCAAATGGTTCTACTATCATGACTACGCCATCGGGTTTTTTGAGTGCTGACAGCGAATGAGCAGCTGCACCTTGTGGGTCATCCATATCATGTAAGCAATCAAAGAAAGTTATCAAATCATATCCTGCTTCTTCTCCTACTTTTTCCATTTCTATCCCTTCTTGCTGAGGTAATGGAAAATTAGCTGAAGATGCAACTTCAAATTGTATTCTATCTTCACCTAAACCTTCTTCCTTTGCCTTGTTTTTTGCATATTCTATAGATGCAGCATGATTATCAAATCCATAAAATTTAGAATTAGGATAAGCCTTTGCCATAAGTATTGTAGAGGTACCATAACCACATCCAATATCAGCAACTTTTAGACCTCGAGTACCTTGTTGCCTAAGTCTCTGTTCAACTTTGCCATTATCAAGAGCAGGAATCCAGGAGTTAACGAGATTAGCAGTGTATATTAGTGTAGCAAATTTTCCTGTTCCCTCAAACAAGTCTTTATCATGATCTTCCCAAGAAATACCTTTTCCTGTCTTGAACACATTCAAAATTTTTGGTTCATCTCGATAAAAAGACATCAGTACCTGAAAGCCGCCGGCAGCATATAGAGGACTATTTTCATTAGCCAACACTTGAGCATGTTCAATAGGAAGATTGTATGTTTGAGAAGAAGGATCATAAGTCAAGTATCCACCTGCAGCTTGGTTTGCAAGCCATTCCCTTATGTAGCGTTCAGACGTTGCGCTAAGATTAGCAAGTTCCTGTGACGTAATCGGTTTTCCAAAATCAGACATGGCTTTGTATAATCCAAGCTTGTCTCCAATGTATACCAGGACAGAACTTGCTGCTCCTCCAAAATCAGATAGTATCTTTCCCATGAACCGCTGAAGCTTTTCATTGTCAATTGTTGTCTGTTGTGATGTTGACGATGTTGAATTGGAACTCATATTGTAAAACACTTTTATCCGAATTTATAAGCATAACTTTAATTAACCCAGGTACAATGATACAAGACAAAAGATCGTATGCAAGTTAAGATACGTAAATGTAGACAGGCTTTTGGGGAACAAGTAAGCCCATCAAGGTGTAAGTCTGAACAATCCAAGCGCGTAATCGTACTCCAAATCTGACAACTCACTGCTAAAGTCTTCGTTTCCAAGTTTGCTGCCTTTCTTTTTGCGTTCTGGAAGCGTTTTCTTTCAGCAAACTTATTTTTAGGATGAAATCTAACCTCCTTGAAGTTGTTAACGGTATCATGGGAGAAAGATATACCTTCTTTTACAAGTAATTCTTTCTTTCTATCTCTACCAAAAATGTACCCACCTACTGTACCATCCGACATCATTACCCTGTGACATGGCACTTTAATTGGATTCGGGTTCCTTCCAAGTATTCTCCCTATTTCCCTAGAGGATAAAGGTTTTCCCAATGCTTTTGCAATATCTCCATAAGTAGAAACCTTTCCTGGAGGTATTTCTAGTAGCAGCTTATAGGTATCACTATCTTTTATCGTATTTTGGGCATCGTTATCATAATTTTTAGGATTTTCATTCACAGCAATTTATATCAAGATGGCAATATATAAGTGGCAGACATTTCACTATCAAGTAAACGGTTTCACGCAATTCGTTATCAAAAGCAATTCAAGATAAATAAACCTAATTACTTGCCAGCGTTATTTTATATAACCATAAACTCTAGAATTGAAAGAATATTATGAAATCTCGCATCAATGTGATAACAATAGGCGTTAATAATTTAGAAAAATCGCTCGCGTTTTATCGTGATGGATTAGGACTGCCATCAAACGGAATTGTTGCAACTGAATATCATGATGAAATTTCAGGAGCAGATGGTACAATAGCAATGTTTGAATTACAAAACGGACTACTGCTTTCCTTGTATCCCCGAACAGAACTCGCCAAAGATGCTAATCAAAAAATGGGGAAAGAAAGTTCTACAGAATTCAGTCTAGGGTATCTTACAGATACAAGAGAAGAGGTAGATGCTTTACTAAAGCAAGCAAAATCAGCTGGAGCAACAATAACAGATGAACCTCGTGAGCGTCCTTGGGGGATTTATTCAGGATACTTTAAAGATCTAGATGGGCATCTATGGGAAATTATCTGGAGATGATATACCACTGCCCAAGATATATCCTACTGACGTTTTGTCAGAAAAACAACTTAATTCATCGCAAGTCATCTACCTGAACCACATGCTGCCACTGGCTGTCCAGCGTTTTCGTAGTAAGCAAGCGAAATGGATTTTGGAATAGTATATGATCGTGGCCCTATAACCGGTCAGTGTACTGAACTCACGTGCCAAGGTGTACTGCTCGTAGAGTGGAACGACCTCTAAGCCTGCCCCATTTGTGGTAAGACATGTGAAGAGGGAGAGGAGGACGACTACGAGCAACAGCTACCATTGCAGACAGTCAGATATGGTGCAACCCTCAACCGCAAAGAGGGCGACACTCAGATCGTCAGGATAGATAATACTACTACTACCACTACAACAACGCCTAAGCCTACAAGTCAAAGGCAAAGGCAAAAGCTGCGCAAGTCATTTGATGATAACTCATTGTTCAATTGACCTGGAGTAACCATCTTATCCGATATTGAGGATTTGCCATTGTCAATTGACCAAGAGAAAAAGTTCAGTCAATGAATCTCCAGTTTCAGTAGTCAAACAAGTAGACAAGGAGATTTCGGACGAACTAATTCAAGAATAATCAGCTTTTAGATATGATATACATATAGACAGGACTTTATCTCTCACAGGCAGTCAATAAACTGTAGTCATAGTAAGTTAGTTTAGTCAATCATATTTGATAGCGAATCTATATTAGAGTTAGTACATGGTGGTTCAACTGTAACACTCGATGGAAGTGAGAGTACAGCAAACACGCCAGCTAGTATAACAGGATATTCATGGAGTCAAACTGCAGGCCCAGGTGTACAATTACAAAATGCAGGTACAGCCACTCCCACATTCATATCACTGATATTACCACAGTCACAGAAATCAACACCATTGACATTCAGTTTGACGGTCAGTAATAGTTTCGGCCAAATCTCTAAGCCTAACGATGTGACAATCAAAGTGAGTGAAAAACTCTGGAAGTAACAACAATGGAACTTGACCACCATCGCAGCGTACTACGAGAGTGTTCAAGATATCTGCAGAAGGCTGGATGCAAAATAATGGAAGGTACAGTATCGCGTTAACTACCTCCTGGGTTCGTGCCTTCCATACCAAAATGAAGGAAATACAGAATATCTGGTAGTGTGACACTTCCCTGCAGTGAGTTAACCATTTATACCGCCTTCAGGGTCGTAACAACGTGCAAAGGATTCTAACAATTCCAATCGTGCTTCTGTCGTTATTTGTACTTGTAAGCTCATCAACTAGTAACTATGGATATTTTGGCTTTGCTAAAGTAGCATATGGCCAATCAAATCCAGGCTAAATAAATTCCAATACTACGAATTCGGTAAATATACAGGAAATCCCTGTAAAAAAAGTTCCTGTTGGGGACATAGATGTTGCGTACAAAGTCTTTGGGAAAGGTGACCCTATTGTACTTATTCCAGGTGGTTCTGATGGTTTGAGTCGCTGGGACCCAACCCTTCTAAAAACTCTTTCTTCAAATCACACAGTAATTGTGTATGATCCTCGTGGAATTGGAAATACAACACTTGGTTCCAAACCATACACTCCGTCCCAACTAGCAAACGATACAACTGGTCTGATGGATGCTCTAAAAATACCAAAAGCAGCTGTTATGGGATATTCTCTTGGATCATATATAGCCCAACAGGTTACGATGATGCATCCAGATAGGGTTAACAGTCTTATACTTATTGGTTCTTCATGTGGCGGAAAAGATCATACACCTAAACCACCTGAGTTTATAAAATTGCAATCCGATATTGTAAACGAAGGTCTAAATCATATTCCTGCTTCTCACGCGCAGATGCAAGCGCTTAATGTTGCTTCATTAGGACAGGGGTGGGTAAGACTGCATCCTGAATCAAGTCAAATTCCAGAAAATATAACATCCTTGCAAGCATTGAAGCCTGGGCTTCCCCCTGAGGTAGCAAATGCTCAGAATAATGTAGGAAAGTATTGGGAGGACAATCCAACCTGGAGTGGTGCTTGTGGTGTGCTTGCGAAATTAAACAAGCCCACGTTGGTCATAACTGGAACTGATGATAATTTCTACCAGCCGCATGTTAATTCTTTAAAGATTGCAGAAAAGATTCCAGGAGCTTGGCTTGTACAGATCAAAAATGCCGGTCATGCAATAGTGAATCAATATCCGGCTGAAGTCGGTAAGATAATGAATACATTTCTATCGACTACAGGCCAAAATAGCACTGCATAGGCCCACAGTAGCTATCTAGGTCAACCGTCACCCTTTATCTACCTACGGAGCTTAAGGCTAAGCCTAGAGGCTTCCAAGTTTCTAATGCAAATGCAATTAGAGACAAAATGTCCCTAAATCACAGCCAAAGCCGTCAACCAACAAGCAATATAGACAAAATGTCTTTAAATGAAAGTCATGAAGGCCTTATCATCAGCCGGGAAGTCATAAAATTCAGATGCCGTCATGGATTTTTACAGACCGTGATAAAAAAATCGAAAAAGCCTTTAGAGAATTATCCAAGGACTTCCCCCTCTAATTACAACTTGCTTATCAACCAGCTAACTAACCAGCTAACTAATCAATCAATCAACTGTAGTATAGTGAGTTAGTATAGCCAACCACCTAATTTGATTCTTAATGCGATTTGCAAGTTGCTAAATGACGAATTGAAATGCGCACAATACCGCAATACTTCCTAATTCCACTTTGACTTGTAAAGACCTACGGAATTAGGCTGGCAATTCATGTTTTAGAGATTAATTGATGTTTTTAGGTGTCTCCACACGCTTTTACTTTCAGCCAGAATCTAAAACTGAAATCTGTAAGGAGTTTACTAGATTAGAACGAAATTGCTGGCCATTTGTATCTTTGACTCGCATTTCCGAACTGAATTGGGTCACATTACCCACAAAATTAGAAAACCAAAGCCAAATTATTTCTGTCTCTTTTTGGAGTAATTTTAGAGCAAGTTGTAAACACATGATCTTAATTTTACTACAATTTCGCCTTGCATTTAAGCTCCTGCTATCATACACAATGCCGGAGAAAGCTGCTCCTTACTTGAGGTGTCTAAATGAATTATGGTTTGCAGATTATGTTATCTGCCCTCGAATTTCTCCGTTTTGATTTTTGGTGGTATGAATATTGACATATGCTCCTCCACTCTTAATCATATTAACTAGGTCAGATATTTGTTTACCAGCCAAAGATCCTGAAAGATCAGATGAAGTCAAGGTTCCTTTTTTAAGTGGACCGTTGACTGTTCCAGTAGGTGGTCCACTCATACTAGGATTAAACAAGCCAGCTACTACTGGTCCGTTCTCACCTTGTTTACCACTGTGTATGTGAGCCCCCATAACACTACTCATTTTTGTAAGATTCAGTTGATAATCTATTGTCTTCCCATCAGGGCTGAGATGAAATACAGCTACACCTGATCCAGAGGTGGTTACAGGAGGAACCTCATTGCCTCCTGATAATTTTGCAGTGAAACTTTGTTGTGCAAACGCTGCGTTTTGAGGTCCACCAGCACTAATACATAGCATCAAAAATGTTGTTACAAATGTAGTAGTCACAATTATTGCTATATTCTTCTCCCGTTTCAAGATTAATTTATCTATCATTCTATAGTATATAATGGCTTCAGTCACTTCTAGTTTTAAAATGTAAATATTGTATTGTTCCAAGGAGAATAAATAAAATCTTTCAAAATGCAATGTGTCATGCAGTTAACTTAAGACTGTTACTAAATTTCAAGTAGTCAGTTCAAATAATCAGTGAAGACACATCCAATAATTCACATTTGGCTCATTAGCAAGCTAGGGAATTGTCCTTATTTGGTATATTGGATAGGACTCTTGCTCCCTGGCGTCTCCTTTTGATATATTCCAGGAATGGCCTTTGACATACCAATATTACTAGCTTTAGCAATGACCAGAGAGAATGTTGATGACCTGAGGATGTTGCTGACTAAACTAATAATATTGAAATTATTGAGATTAGAGTCAGTCAGTTAAGCGTTTTGTTGCTATTGAACGTTTAACTACATGACTTTGCAATGTTTTGTTAATCAAATTCATTAAATAAGCAAGTAATTTCTACAGGGATTATGTCCTACATTTTATATCCAATTTAATTGTACCATATATTATAATTTACTTTTAAGAGAGCGGATTATGTCCTTTGGAAAATTGTGCATCAATAATGTATCAAAATATTTGTCAAATTTCACGTTACTAAGAATATCATCAGAATAAAGGCCTAAGGCTATAACATGTCCTTTTTTGTAATGAAGTTCATAAGTAGCAATGACTGGCTTATACTTTATTTGATGTTTTGTAATTAGTGTTGCATCATAATTTATCAGAATCGTATCGTTATGATTAGTAATATACTGTTCTTCATGGTGTTTGTATTCAAATGGGTCGTTGGCAAAAGTGACTGGGCATACACATGGGAGGAAATTACTACCAACCCATTGTGATGTCTCTCTGGCCCATCTTTCACTTACACTTTTCCATGCAGATTTACGATTAAAGGCCCACCCATGACCCTTGACCAGAGTAATTGAATGATGGTGTCTATCGTAGCTAACCTGGGCATAAAACACATTCCCATCGAGGAGTATCAACGTTCCGCCACTCGCTACAAAATGCCTTAGATTATCATATTCTTTTTGAGTCACATATTCTTGATGTCCTAGAATAAGGACATCAAATCTGTTAATTGGTTGGTTAGTATTGTTGCCACTAGTATTTTTATAGGTGAATATTGAACCGTTGTTTACGTCTTCATCTGTTATGACTTGAAGGTTTGATGCTAAACCTAAGAAAGCGTGCTTAATCTGTTGGGGTGGAAGATCCATAACTCTGCTTGTCAACAAATCAATATTTGAGGTAACATTTACTTTATGTGGTATGTGTTCTTCGAGTCTATAAAAAACATAGAATTTATCATTATATGCAGCAGTTGTAAAGGTTGGCGCAACATACGCAATTTTTTCTGGCAGAATTGTTCTAGTAGGTGCTGAAGTTAATGGTTTGATTTTTAGACTAAAACTTGTTGTAGAGCTTCCACCATTGGACCTCATTTTAGAAGTTGAATTCTGAGGTCTTAAATTTGTTGAAAAAATGTGATGCGTATCATTTTCGTTAAGCTGAGGGAATATTGTAATATTACTTCTTTGAGTCCTAATCACTACTGATGGACCGATTGTTCGGCTTGTAGTAGCGATGGTATCTACCTGGGATCTGAACTGTAAAGGCCGTGATGTGAGGGACTGTGCTAAGTTATACAAACCCTTAGATCCTTGTGATATCCTTTGATTAAATGTATTTTGCAAGGGAACGAAAGGATTTTTCTCAGGACCATGAATTAATGATTTGGCTACTTCTTGCATCAGTTGACCATCTGAAATCCAAGTTAGACCGGCTGCAACAATTATTGCTGAAGCTATGGTCGAGATTACCGCAATGAATGTGAAGCTGTTAGAATGGTCCATGGTAGTTCAAGATTCCATATGCATATCTAAATACTATCTTATACTATGATTATAACACAAATATTTGTTTAACTTCTAATAATGTCAATTTGAATTGTTTTTGTGCCAGTTTGAAGACAATATTTGTTCTTTGATTAAGCGCCTCCAAGTGTAACTACTAAATCTGTAACAAAACCAGCACACAATCCTACAAATATACCTACCATTAGAATTTCATTAGTAGTCTGTTTTCTTCCAGAATTGTACATAAGCATGGAAACATAGATCAATGCTCCTCCTGCAATAGAGAGAAAGAATATTGACATTATAGCTGAGGTCCAGAGGCTTCCTATGATTGTACCAACGAATGTGGGACCACCACCAATTAATCCTGCAAGAATTAGGAAACGAATACTTGGCTTCTTTACCAAGCCAGTAAGAGGACCAGCTATTCCGAATCCCTCTGTAGCATTATGAGCGCCAAATCCGATTATCAAGATAATCGCTAGCCCTATTGTTCCAGATACGTAAGATTGACCTATTGCAAGTCCTTCACTAAAGTTATGAGCTCCTATACCAATTGCGATCATCATAGCGACTCTGTATGCATTAATTTCAGACAATATAAGCTGGCCTCCTTTGAATCCCGCTCCTCCAGCATCAACTTCGGTTCTTACATTAGAACCAATTAATGGCTCAGCTGCTACTGATGGATGACCTTTAAAGGAAAATGTTCTTGTACTTCCCATTGTACCCCTTTTGCCAGACATGTATCTGGTTTCATAAAATACTAGACCTAAAAGTCCAATCGCTAGTCCTCCAAAGAGGGCAAGAATGCTGGGCACACCTATTCCAAGTGGCGCCTTTCCTGAGAATGTGTCTTGTGCAATATCCCCAACAGATTCCCATGCATGACTAAACACATCTATTATAAGAAAAACTAAAATGCCGATAGCAATGGCATTAAGAAAGCCCTTTCTGTTAGGAGTGATATTTTGTAGTCTAGCCAAAGGCAAACCCAAAAATATCGTAAACCCAGCTATCCCTGCTAGCAATAAAAGCTGCCAGTAATTAATAACAATCAAAGTCTAATTAACCTCCGCCTTGTTAGAATAGAACATGATCATATTAGGGTCATCTAATTAGGCATGCCTATTGGTATATATTCTAATCGATGATGCTAAAATGTGAGAATAATTAATATATATTCGGGTCTAAATTACTCCTGCATAATTACTTATGAGCATACAATTATAATAGTAGATAAATATTGCTATGCAAACACAATCTTTTTTAAAATCGGTCAAGTTTTCACAATAGAATTCAATTCTGATATGCATTAAATGAGGTTTACTAGCAATGCTAACTACAACATTTCCCTTTGGGAATTAGATGTCCGTGAGGGCAGTTTCTCGGATGTTTAAGTAAAGTGCATAAGGCATCGGTAAACACCTTCTTCATGTGATGTTCTATACCGCACGCCATTTCCTCATCAATCTCTATTTTAAGAGCATCCTTCATTAGCAATTCTAGTAATCGTGTGTTACGAATCATCTGTTTTCCAATTATCTCCCCTTTAGGTCTAAGCTTTACGATGTTGCCCCTCTCATAATCAACCAACTTAGCATCATTTAATTTCTGAAGCATCTCTACTACAGAAGGTTGTCTAATGTTGAGTTGTTTGGCTATGGAGCTTATTTTAGGTTCTTCTCCTCTTTCACGGATATACCAAATAGCCTTTAGATACATTTCAACATGTTCTGAATCTGCAGTCCCTATGTAAAGTTCTTCAACTATCCTTGGCTTTTTATTATTCAATTTACTATCTGATTTTTTCGTGGTTATGATTGCGTCCGAAGGCAATACATCATATTTTGTTAATAATCGACTATTAACTCTATCACTCTACGAAACCATTATTGGTCTCAATGTTGTCGTAATAGGTAAGGTGTAAAGTAATTACCATCTCTTTGATTTGTTAGTGTTCATTAATATGTCTTAAAACCAATCCTAAATACGCCCTTACGCATGAAATATACTTGATGCCTTACACGTCTTTACATTCGTTGTCTGAGACAAATAGTAGCAGAAAGTTATCTCTTTCTTACGTAATAGTACTAATGTACTTTAGGGCTATGACCGGGAACGTAACAGAGGCAAATTCTGTAATAGGCTCAAATTCTTCTCTTGCTCATACAACTAAACCTATTCCTCGCAATCCTCCTCTACTATTAGAACTTAGAAAACCAGATGATGACAAGTTCAAAATAACTGGTAGTCTAATAGAGGCTGTTAATTCGCTGAGATAATGGATCTAATGCAGCAACAGCGATAGGCATTGTCGATCATAATGGAACACAATTTATGACTATGGCAAAACGTTTGCAGCAAACCAAACAACCGTAAACGAAAATACTCCCTTTGGGATTGGCTCTATAACAAAAATCCTTTACTACTCTGTTATTGGCCAATATGGCTAACCGCGGAATAGTCAGTTTAAATGATATTATTGGAAAATACCTTCCGTCCGAAGTGTTCTCGCATGCACACATGGCCCGATGCTCCAATTACGCCTAGCGAGTATGATATAAACAAACAGACCACGATTATGAGGGGAGTAATGCCAATCAGCACCTGCAGTCTGTCTGTTTGTAGAAACGAAGGGCAGTTATAGTATGCACAACATAACAGTTAACAGTAAACCGCAGACTACAACTAGTTCTTGGAATTCCTAGATGTCAGAAACGGGTTGTAGCCTGCGCAGGTGTGATATGTGTTGTTGCTTGTTATATTATGCACAGCAGACTACAGCCCCCGAGTTGTGAGCCTGACAAGAGCTGCAGTCTGTCTGTTATGAAACTTGTTGTGCCTTGTTATGCTATATACATTGTAAGTAATAAACAGATAGGTCCTGGCTGGGAACTTTAGAATGATAGGATCGCGAGGACCACAGACAAAGTTTGCCTGGCCAAGGGTTGATTGTTAAGTCGAAATCCAGGGTCAGGGGAAGTATGTCGAATTAATACATTTACACAACATAACGGATAAAGTTAGCTTCTCATACTGTTGATGCGTTTAGAATTGCTCCACTTTATTTCTGTCTCTTCAAAGATATCATGGCGGATAAACAGATCTAGCTCGTTAGGGGGGATGGTAACCCCCTAACATGAAGTCGGTCTTATCTATCGATATAGCAAGCATAGATTGTCAACAGCATCACACTTACCAAAACGTCCAGGCCCACATTTCCAATCTACCTTACTGCATTGGTTTGGGTGTGTCGGAAACTATTGAGTCTTTTTATGGCAAGTTGCACATCAACTATTAGTCAAGTCAAGAGACAAACCTGAGTGTCGCTGGCATAGTAGTAGCCATCTGTTATACTGATTATCATTGTTTAACCTATCTGCGCCAGCGACTAAACTCACCCCTTTACTGGCTTATTAGCTATCACGATTCATTATCTTTTTGTCAATTAATTTATCGATCAAAGATATTTTCTTACTTATTCCACGTTACATATTAGTTGGTGCTCCTCGAGAGACTCCAAAGACATGAATTCGGCACCGCATTTCTTACAAAGAAATTTTATATCACTCATTTGTTGCTATACTTTCTCTCATACTCGTCTATAACTATTTGAATATGTCGATGCAAGAAGTCTCTCTTTTGTCAATTTATGTCTGAAGTTACGTGGAAGTTACATGGCGCGGGACACATCTAAGAGTGAAAGGTTAAATGGTATATTGAAAGGACGCGCCTCAGGCTTTCAAAGATGTGCCAGTTTAATAGTTATGTCAATTGCTCAACAAATTCCGACTTTGGGGGTTTAAACCATAAAAGAAAAAGATCCATATATTTGGTTGTATAATGTCGGATCTTATTTCGGACCTTAATCAAAAACCCCAATTACAAGTACCAGATTATCATAATATCAAGTTGCACTCGATAAAAGCATTAGAAAACGACACAGCTCTCAAGTGGCTAAGTTTTAAATGCAACAACCTTGATGGGTGTTCAAAATGGGCTATATCCGAATTTAATATGGAACCGGATTTAAGTATCATTGGTAATGTCTCTATATCCATAGGTATTCTGCTGCTTAATGGAGAAAATGACTCTCAGAGTCCAGTTCAACAAGCGTTTCTCTTGCAACAAAGACTGATTAATGTAAATCATCCTGATCATACTTCTAGGACACGTATTCTATCCTTCATCACAGTGTTCTACGAGCTTTGGGCCCTTTGAGCCTTATGTTCTAGCTGATCTTTATTCTTGGCCTGAAGCTCACTCTGGTCTTTCACATCCGTATGTTTCCTTCTGCAGTTCCCTCCACCATAGGAGGAAATATAAGTTCATTGACTACAAATACGACTTCATACTCTTCTGCACATAAATAAATTGTCTATGACATAGTTGCGTTTGGACACCTAAGTTTTTTATTAACCCAAAAAATTGATAATACGAAAGTTTGAATATTCAGAAAGGAGTATAGAAATTTCATTAAGATAAAAAGAAGTAGAGGCCTAGCATCTTGGATCAAAAGGACCGCAGCCTGAACCGTGATGATTTCGGGATAGATTTTTGCATAAGGTTCCTTGCTGGTCATGATTCTTTGCGTCTGATGTTGGATTTGATGCTTGTATTTTCTCGATAGCTGGCATTACAGTCATATCATCATCATACTCATACAGGTCAGCCTGATTTTTGGTGGCGCTTAATTCTAGATCAATTGTTTTCTTATTAGAATCTCCATATTTTATCTCTCACATGTGTAAATTCCGAAAGTTGTCTCCCTGTAACCCAAGTTCCTTTTTTGCCTTCCTTTATTCCCTCAGCACAATAGGTGATCTCCTCTAGATCATCTTGACTCTTTGTTATCTTGTACCCAAGCCTATATTTTTGTAAGACTCTCCCTCTGATTGACCATACAATACATTAGTAGTGTCAAAATAACCACAGGAACTATTTGATCGGCCTACGGTATTTAGAGTCAGGGAATAATGCACTAGTACTTCCACTTTATTTGAATCGGTAAAATCCAGTCCAAACAATGATTTGAAGGTCTTGTGAGAACATTGTGAGATCTAATGAAAGGAAGTCATAAGAATGCTGACAGACGAATAAGAAAGAGCAAATTTGAAGGCAAAATCATAGTAATTACTGGAGCTTCTTCTGGAATTGGTAGACAAACTGCCATCGAGCTTATGGATAAAGGCGCCAAGGTAATAATATCCCTAGCTCGGTCTGAATCAAAATTAGAAGATTTAAGAAATATTTTGGAAGTTAGAAAGGGAGCTAGAGATTTGGAAATTGTCACCTATTCCTGTGACGTATCAGTAAAAGAAGATGTACTGAATGTGGGGAATAGTATATTGGAAAGATTCGGACATGTTGATTTATTGATAAATAATGCAGGTTTCGGGGAATTCGGAAAAGTAGAAAACCAACAGATTGAACAAATTGAGAATGTTATGAGAACTAATTATCTGGGGATGGTTTATTGCACAAAAGTCTTCTTAGGTCCTATGGTCGCTAGACATTCGGGACACATAGTAAACGTAGCTTCGTTAGCAGCTAGTTTTGGAGTTGCAGGTATGGCTGGATATTGTGCCTCGAAATATGCAATGTTGGGATTCTCCGAATCGCTCAACCACGAGCTACATGGAACCGGGGTAAGAATAACGGTAGTGAGCCCTATTGGTGTAAAGACAAACTTCTTCAATAATCCATCGTTCGATGAACATAGGATCAATTATACCGGCTTTATGCTAAATGCACGGACTGTGACAAAGGCAATACTTGCTGCCTCTAATTCATCACGATTTGAAATTATGGTCCCCTTTTATATGAGGGTAGGTGTATGGCTAAAACATACAATTCCATTCGCTATTAATCCGATTACAGGTGCCCTTTTCAGAAGACAAATGAGAAAGCCAAAAAGAGAGTCCTCTTGATGATGAACTCTACATTGCGATCACAAAAAGCCCGATTTCAATACACTTCATGGAGATTTACCAATGTATAGGAATTTTGTTAAATCTGGTATAATCAGGAATATACCTCCATCCGTAACTCAATAATATCACAAACCTTGTCCTACTATAGGTTGGATTCGGCTTATTAACTCCATTCGATCGGGAGTAGGGGTTGTAATTGAACCCATAGCGTACATAAATGTAAGTAGAAATCAGGGTCGAATACTTTTACTAGAAAGGCAGCGCAATCAACCTATGATAACTCTTGCTCATTAGATCAAACAGCATTCACCTCGTGTATGTTTTTCTGCCTCCCATACAATTCTTATTAAAAGCTGAATGATGCAATTGGGTCTTCGGTATGATTGGTGGCAGTAATAAGCAGAGGATTGAACGCTCACGGCCTGTATCACTGATGTCACCTCCCTGTTGGTTGAAACACTATGGGCCTTTCGCTTTATTGCAATATGAGCTTGACAGCTGATTAATGGAGCCTTCCCACTAGTGTCTTTAATAATTAGTCAGATGAAGCGCAAAATCACAATCCTCACAAAAATAGCCAGGAAGATCAAATTCGAAATGAAGTGTCATTATTCCGTTGCAGCGGGGGCAGTCAATTTCCTGTTCAATCGACAAATACTCGTTTTTGTCGCTGTTTACGATCTTGTTTTCATTCTTCTTGATCAGTAAATCGGACATATCGTTGAGCAACCGCGGCTTCTAATATAGGTCGAAGAACTTATGTAACAGGGAGAGGGCGGGCCTGTTGTTTTAAACCGTGTAACAATTCTGTTGCGCTGTGCATGTTCGATTAACAGTATTTCCTTTTTCAGCTCCAAGTCCGTAGACCGTAAAATCTGAATTAAAAAATATGCAATATAAAATTTTAAAATCTGCTTAATAAGTGAAGCTCAAAATTTGGGCGTGGTTTCAGCTGAATATGCGAATTTTGGGCGAGGTTATCGACTGGATTAAGGCTTCGAATTAGACAAAAAGAAAACGAAAAAGAAAAATACAAGAGAATAAGTCTCAAATGCAGAAGTCACGAAATGAATATGCGACTCGATACCCTGATACCTTTGGTGGCTGTCATAGTCATATTTGGTTTCATTATTTTCTTCGTATTGATAATAGGACATGTACCTAGTAATACTGACTATCCTCACTCTAGGGTTGCTGAGCCCTCGCCATATGATGGACCGTGCGTTGATGAGCAGGCCTTACATGACTATAATATGACTTGTTCTGTTCTACAAGCGATACTACAGCCTGCACAGATCTGATCATCAGCGTACCCATGGAATTGATGTAAAGCAAATAACTTGGAGAATAGAATCTAATAGTTCACGTACGGTTGTTTCACGTAACTTTTGTGCTGTTGTTGTCATTGTATTCATTTCGGCTACACGATAAAGAGATAAGGAAATCCAGGATTAGAGGCCATCATTCAAAGCCAAGCTAACTTATTTGAAGATGAGCTTGACCTTGAGTACGGAAACTGACTCTGTACCTGAGAGAAGATTTTGGAACAGATAAATCAGCTCATATTAAATTAAATTAAAATGAGTTTAAATGGTTAGCAAGTTATTGCTAAAGTTGCGAGGAAATTTATTACCAATAAATGGATTCAAACTGCCTGTGCCTAGGTAGTTCATTGGTTGATATCAATTAAGTTTAATTTTTTTTAGACTTAATCAACGGCGGTATGATATCTACTGTGGCTATTTCAGACCTAGAAAGCCAGCTAACCTAAGCCTAATGGAAGCGTTGATACGGGAGAGCCTCGGTGTATGCGATGTTGCATCCTATTTATTTAATGCCGAATAGCATACCTGAAGCTGCAAAACGCGCCGTCATTGAGAGAATCCCAAGACATGATTTATGTTCTCTACCATATATCACAGGCATTGGAATAGGGGAGGGACATGTTAAAGTTACTATTACACAATCGCATCAACTGCACAAATTGATTCCTTCGGAATTGCCCGGTGGATTAAATGTTGAGTTAGAAGAACAACCGACACGTAGACATCACTTTCTTACGAATAGTCGTTCGGGCAATTTTAACAGCTGGCATTCAACTAATCAGCCGATTGGTCTACTAATGGGAGGGATGCCTCTCATTGATCAAGATACAGCCTTCGGGATACTTGTGGATAATCAGGGAAAAAAATTCATAGTAGGCGCAGCACATTCCTTCGCTTACTTAAAGAACGGTACAATAGTCTATAAAGGGAGGACTATTGGCCAATTCACGAGGACAGCCCTTGAGTGCGGGCAGACAGCCAATCATCTAGACGCATCTATCGGCAAGGTAACAGACGGTATATCTACCTCACCTTCCATATTGGGGCTCGGCATACCTAAGGGGTTCACAGAGCCCGTCATTGGAGAGCACGCTAATATGCAAGGAGCATATGGTGGTAGAAGGACTGGGACAGTCAGTACCATTAATTATACATTTATAGATGATTATGGAGGTGAGGGGAATTATCCAAGGAATTGTCCAGTAATACATGAGGATATGTTCCAAGTCAGAAATAAGAGTGGGATTGACGGAGATTCTGGCGCGGCTGTCTGGAATGATCTTGGTTTCCTAACTGGGTTACATTTTGATGGTCTTGACGCTGATGGTAACCTTTGCACTAACTGTAAAGCTACTTATTTGACACCGGAATTGGGTGTTCGACTCCAGTGAAGCCTGCCAAAAAATATTTTTACTAAGTGTATTACGTCATCTACTCTTTGTGGACCTTACTGGAAAAATGAATCAATTTAATAATTTGCTCGAAAACTGAGCATTGAATGAACGAGATATAGATTGGTATCCCCTTGCTATGTGATAAATTTAGTATTGTTATCTATAAAGTCCTTATGATGTCATCGAAGGACAGGATTTAGATCAGCGAGATAAGACATAAATGCTTTGTATTCTACTAATGGTAGAGTGAACAGTGACGAGCTTCAAATATCATGTGTATGCTTTTGAACCTATTAAATTGAATCAATTATCAGTGACTAATCAATTGATTGTTAGATCACATTTAGGTGATGTGAACGACAAATACACTACAGAGATCCAAATACTAGAATTTGAATCAGGTGGCTTCTCCTTTACCATTATTAATTTTATTATATGGTCAGCTAGGTTAAAACAATGGTCCGACAAGGCGTACAAATCAGTATCACTAATATATTTCAAATTGACTTCAGAAAAACAAGTTCATATTAATAGAAACCTGCTGATCAACAAACTTGTTTTGTGATTGTGACTCAAATTTGTTGGGTAACTTGTCGTTTATCAGGACACATTGTTGTAAACGGAACAAATTGGTGGCGGGAGTATCTTTTCTGCTCAACAAAGGTTAGATTTCGATGAGTGATAAAAATCAAGAGGAAAGTCACATCGAATCAGATACTCTTCTAACGCTATCCAACATCCAATTTCTTGTAGAGGGCTTGGATTCCCTATTACAAACTAATTTAGATGGATACAAACGTGCAAGAGTGATCAAATTAAGAGATGAATTGTCGGCATATATTGGTAGTATGTTCAGCGACTAGTGGCCAAGCAATTAAGATAGGGACGATCTGAATAAATATTCGGCAGTTCATATTAGTTGTCATCTCAAATACTTTAGCAGTGGTTATCAAGTAGCTAATTTTGGATTCTTATTCTAAAAAATGTCGACAGAATGCATTCTTATAAATTAACGAAGGCTAATAGGATTGAAGAGATGGTATCGAGTGCACTCCACGATTATATGTGTTTGGTAACAATTTATTAAGCCTTGGTAACATTCGGTACATTACGGAAACACTTCTATGAACGTAATGTTAGAACAAACAAAATTAAAGTCTGCGCTCCTCTTCGTCGTAAATCCAACTCTAGAAATTATTATCCTTGGAGGAGGTTTGCTGCTAAAGAACAATGGAGAACTTACTGTTTATTGTTTCGACATCCTTATACCTGCTTCATAAACTGAACTACCACGACTGGGAAATGGAGATCCTGTTCAGATGCGAGAATGGAGACCCTAAAGATATACTGATTTGAAATCACGGCAAATCTTATAGCACTCTCAAGGATGATAGTTACTAATTATTCAACTCTTGGGAAGTTATGAAAAATTTTTGTTAAATGAAATGAGTCGTTATTTTTTACTCATTATATAAGTCTGCTTTTCGTAGATCTGTTTGACTTTTTGTAGTGAATCAATATTTGAGACACTTTTATCTTCACGTATGTTCTTTATTCTAGGAAAACGTAATGCAAAACCACTATCGTGTCTATTACTTTTCTGGATACTGTCAAACGCAACCTCTAAAACTATTTCTGGCTTCACTATTATTCTAATCACTTCATCTTTTATCATAATTGATTTTAATCTTTTTGTCATTTGATGTATCTCATCATCAGTTAATCCAGAATATGCCTTACCAATTGTTCTTAAATTATTAACGCTATTGTTGGTGTTATCATCATCTCTTACTGCAAATGTGTAATCCGATAATATGCCTGCCCTCTTTCCATGTCCATATTCAGCAATTACAATAACTGCATCTATTGTATCTAGTTCTTTTTTAAGCTTAACCCAATGTCTTCCTCTTTTTCCAGGATGATAATTAGAATTTGGATCTTTTAGGACCAATCCTTCATGACCAATATCTTTGCTTTTTTCAAACATTGCAATAATATCTTGTTCTGAATTTACGAGACTGTACATTGAGTTAATGATGGGTTCTCTAAAAGACATATTTGACAGAATTTCTTTTCTTTCTTTGATTGACTTTTTTATTAGGCTTTCTCCATTGAAATACATTATATCAAATACTACATATACAAGCGGGGTTTCTGCCATGATTTGTTCCGTCAGATTCTTTTTGTTAAGCCTTTTTTGGAGTTCTTGGAAATGAAGTGGTTTGCCATATTGAAAAGCCATCACTTCTCCATCCAAAATAAAATCTTCCATATCCAACAATGATGTTGATAACAACAGTTTCACATTTATTGCAGCATTGGCTAATTCAGGAAATGCATTTGTAATATCTGAAAGATTCCGAGAAAATAGCCTAATTTGTTGTCCAGACTTGTGCATTTGTGCTCTTATTCCATCATACTTGAATTCACATACCAAGGGCTCTTTATAATAGTTGATTATCTCTTTTGCAGAGAACATCACATCTGCTAACATGTAACTTATTGGTGTAAGTGGTTTGATTAGTGTAGTGTGCAGAAGGTTTCTCTTGGCCAGCAATACCACCTTGGAAATATCTCCTGAAATGAGCATTGCATCTCTAACATTTTTAAGATCTTGATTAAACGCTTTTGATATTGCAATTTCAACCAGACCTTCTGTCAAACCAATCCTTAATTCTCCATTTATGATTTTTATTAGATATTTTGCTTCAAGCGGCGTGCTGTCGATAAGTAGTCCTTTTAAGATGTTTTTCTTATCTTTACTAGAACCAGAGCCTATAGTATCTGCAATTTCTTTAAGGCGCTCATATATGAATGATAACGTTAAGGGCTGTTGTTGGAAAAGTGAAACCACATTCTTTTTTGATACTGCATACTCAGAAATTGCACCTATATCTCCATGTTGTAAGTAGATCCTTTGTATTTGATTTGAATCTAGAGTAGCTATTTCGGAAAGAACTTTTATTATTGTACTAGATCCTATATTCATCACAAATTTTGAACCTTGTGGGAATGTTCTATTGGAAAAGAAGAGAACAGCGATAGGTAAAGGTTCCTCATCGTCATCATTTAAAGAACAAATGTACTCGGAAAGGTTATTAACTTTCATATTCTTGCTATTTGTTGCTCGTATTTTTTCACAGGTACTTACAAAATGCGAAAAAATAGCTGAACAGTTGCTACTAGAATGAATAGATATAATACACCTTCTTTTCTCTCAGAGAAATACCAATGTTAGATTATTAAAAGGATATCATATTGAGAATAAGTGATACGGTTCTAATAAAAAGTAGATATCATCTAGTATATAATCACGAATTTATCAATAGACGATAAGTTTGATTATCTCCTTTGAAATGTCATTACCATTGCTGTCTTTACTGACCTAGGATATGCTGACTTTTCTGAATGGTTCATAGTACACCCTGGTTCTATTCATTGTACAAAAAGAGATATCCAACAATTGCTGCCAGTGGTTGCGAGAGGCTCACAAGCCAAAATTACTTCCTAGTCTTCCGATTTTTTAATCTGATATACTACGTGACTGATAGCCTCGGAATGTAATAAATCGTATGCACTATCTCGTGTGTTCTCAATTGCCCTATTCACATCCTCTATTGGACATTCATGCAAATCTTCTTAATCAGATCCTCATACATTAGTAGACAGAAATAAAGGCCAAAATATATGTCGTTTCTAGCATGTTCGTCTTTCTCAAGTTCACGTATGGTATCAAAAAAACGTCTGACTGCTTCAATCTTTGATCGGTATCTACCTAAATGTTCCGTCAAAACTAATCCTCCTTATTTTTCAGTATAATTTATATTCTCCTTAACTAATCTGGCTATGCCTTAAGTGTAAGAATCAAACTCTTTAATTTAGCCTTTACTTCCTCACGCCATAAGATGGTCTGGCGTCCTTAGTCACCCTCCCTCGATAATTATCGATTAAACTACTTATTATGTCGTCAATGCAGAACAACTAAGAAGCAAGGATATTTAGTAAACTTGAACCTTATTTGACATTTCTAAACGTACCTCAGTTAGAAAGACAAGCAATTTTCGTTATTTCTTTGCAGTAAGGTAAATTATCCACTAAAAGCGTAGACCAGGTGATTCTAACTGATGGTAAAATAATTACCACCAACCTAAGTTCAACGTCGATCCCTGAAAAGCGCGTCTCGACGTCAAACATTCACTTTGCGAGCTCCATATATCGAAAGCATTTTGTAATATGGTCGTTCACCATTCCAATGGCTTGCATCATGGAGTAACAAGTTGTGGATCCCAAGAATACAAAGCCTTTTGTCTTCATATCCTTGCTTAATGCGTCAGAAATTTCTGTTCTGGAGGGAACCTCAGATAGGCTTTTCCACTCATTTCTTTTCGGTTTTCCATCAACGAAATTCCAAAGATAGGAGTCGAAACTCCCAAGCTCTTGCTGTAATTTTATGAAGGCCGTAGCGTTTCTTACAGCAGATTGAATCTTCAATTTGTTTCGTATTATGGACGGATTCGTGAGTAATTGTTGAATCTTTCTTTGGTCGTAATTGGCAATTTTTTTGACATCAAAACTATCAAATGCTTGTCTAAAGCCTTCTCTCTTCTTGAGTATCGTAGCCCAACTCAAACCCGCCTGTGCCGATTCTAACAATAGAAATTCGAACAGCTTCTTATCATCATGCACTGGAACGCCCCATTCGTAGTCATGGTATTGAATCTCAATTGGAGTCCCATTTAAAACCCAATCGCAGCGATCTTTCATATACATGCAAGGAGATGTGCTTGGGAGAATAAATGAGAATGATCACATGTTGAAGCTAATTGGTTTCACCTTATTGCGCTAACTGAAACTTATGTTCAAATAAGCCTGTCCATCACATCTGAACCTTCCAACTTCATACTTGTAACAAATACCTATCATGCTTCATCTTCCTGGTACTCTTCCCTATCAGCAAATAGTCCACTGTGCATCCTGTCATCTATCTACATCCCACCAATTTTTTATTACATGAACCAATTCCTCGTTCTCAATTGGTTTTCTTAAGAAGGATTCTTGCTTAAACCCCCTAATCCCTGTTGTTTTCTAATTTCTTCGTTAAAATATTCAGTAGCTGTTAAGAAGTATATCTTGCTATCTGTCGTTTTTATCTTTTGGTATAAATGAAATCCATCAATTACTGGCATCCTAATATCCAATAGCACTAGGACCAGGGCTGATTTAAAAGAGGCCAAAATGTCTAAGGCTAACTTATTAGGATCTGATTTATCTGGAGCTTTTTTGTCTTATGCCAGTCACCTGACGCTATATTATATGAGGCCAAAATGCTTAACGCTTCATTAATTGAAGCCAAGTTGTCCGGGGCTATACTATCTGACAGGGGCTAGACTTTTAGGGGCTGATTTGTCTAAAGACCGACCTAAGGTAGGCTGATTTGTCTGGCGGCAGACTACCCGGGGCCGATCTGTCTGGGGCTGATCTATCAGGGGCTAATTTATCAGATACTCAAGTATTGAATGCATTAATAATAGGAATCAAATTCTCTGATGCCATTGTGAATGAGAAGACGGACTTTTCTGGGGCGGTCGTAGATAATCCGGATTTCCTAAAACACCTGCGTGAAAAACGATTTAATAATATTCCGGCCGAAATCTAGAACAAATCCGTTGAGCTGTCCAAGTATCGTCACAGGATTGGGTGGTATATATCTGGGCAAATGCTAAATGTACAATATTACTAGTCATGAGTACTAATCAAGTGAGCATAAATGTTGAAAGCTGAGCCTTTCCCACTTGGGCCGCGACTTCACGGTCTATCATCCTTGCTCCCCAAACTGATGCCCCTTTATGATGAATCATCATTAAAGGAGACATCATTAAAAGAAAACGATATCATGGATCACAAAAGGCTACAGTGTTATGAAACTGCGAAGAAAGAGAATGATTCCCAGTACTATCAGTACGTTGCCTGTTGTTACGATGCCCATTACTTAACTTCCTCCTAATCCCCCTTAATGTACCCCGGTCTTGCTCTTGGGTTGGTCGTCCCAATCAAGTCCGCTCCACTTTTTAGTGGTAGCGCGTTCCCACCTTTTCTTAGCGTTGTGCATTAGATACACTCCTATAGTATATCCAAGGGGATATCAAAGTGATTTGGAAAAACATTAGATTTGGTTACTTGGTCGACAAGAAAGTTCTGAGTTTTTGATGTTACTGTAGGATCACTATAATCACTTTCACCACCATCCACCATTGTCTAGATAGTCTAAATAGAGAATTAAGTTCAGGTATGATATCAAAGATAAAAACCATTCGGACAATCATCACAATACAGCCTCTGATATTGGAGATACCCTTGGTACCTTCGATGGGTAGTTCGATTACGTTAATCCCTTTACCAGGAACTCTGCAGATCTCTTCAAAGCTCTTACAAGGTTGTTATACTTGGTAAAACCATGTCCTTCATCTTCAAAAACCATATACTCAACATCCACACTCTTGCTTCTCAACCTTTCAACTATTTGATCAGACTCATTCATTACTACTCTTGGATCATTTGCACCCTGTATAACAAGGAGATTAGTTGTTGGATTAATATTGTCAACGTAAGTAATAGGAGATCTTTCTTTAAGAAAACTTTCTTCCTTTTCAGGATCCCCGACCAATTCTCCCATAAATCGTTTCCAATGTTCTGGAACTGCTTTAGCAAATGTTACAAGATTACTAGGACCAACTATGTCTACTGCTGCCTTCCAATTGAACTGTGGTAACCTGGTTATGCAGCTTAGAGCGGCAAATCCTCCAAAGCTGGCACCAAATACTCCAATTCTGGTTGGATCTATCTCTTTCTGTGATATCAACCACTTTACCGCATACTCTAAATCTTTAAGTTCATTTCCACCCCAATCATGATATATTTTCTTCTCAAAGCCTTTACCATATCCTGTGCTGCCACGGAAATTAGGAGCTATAACTGCTAATCTGTTATTTGCAAGATATTGATAAAGTCCAGAATAATCATAAAGGGGCCTCTCTTGAGCTGTAGGCCCGCCATGAACTGATAGTATGGCTCCAAATTTCTGAGGTTTATTAATAACAATTTCTTCTTTTGGTTCATACAAAAATGCTGAAATCTCAAGACCGTCAAAACTTTTGTATCTGATCAACTCTGGCTTTATTAGTAGATCATTTGGTATATTACCTAACAAAGAATGGGTGATCCGTTGAATGTTATTATTATTATTATCATCTTTGTCATTAGCAATATCAATCATGTATATATCAGATGGCGTTATTGGAGTTGTCATCATAATACCCATTCTCTTTCCATCGGGAGATATCTTTAGATCTTCTATAACACCATTTAATGATAGGTTAGTAATTTCTTCAACTTTTCCATTTCTTAAATCTTTTGTAAAGATGCTGCTATATCCATCTACATTTTCAATCCATGCAAGCGTTGTACCATCTGAACTAAGGTCTACTAGTTCTATATCGTGTTCTGATATCGATAGCCATTCAAGTTTTGATTTATCGATGTCATAAAAGCCTAAACTTGCATACTCTCTCTGTAAATCAGATATTAAGTAGAAGCCTTTTCCATCTGAAGACCATGGTCCAACGATAAATCGACTTTTTTCAGCGTCATCCTTCGAAAGCTTAATCTGTACCATTTCATTATTTTTTATATCAAGGAGCCAAATACGATAATCAGTAAGAGTAATTAGCTGAGAACAATTTAATTTCTTATTATTTGGTGACCAATACCCTGGTACATACCATCCTTCTTTGTTAGTTATACAAAATGTTAGTTATACAAAATGTCTCATTCCTAGTGCCACTATTCGCGGCCTTTACATACACTAGCATATTAGATGGATTCTCTTCATTTGACCCATATACTATATATTTGCCGTCATGACTAAAACATTCTGATCCCCATTCGTGCCTTACTTCTAGATTTTGAGTTATTGATTCTGGCCAAGAATGAAAAGCATCATCAATCTTGTAAATCTGAAAGTTTTCTGCTCCCTGATGGTCTGCAAAGAAAATAATACTATTATCTACAGGAGAAGGAAAGACATGTCGAACAGCTTCGTCAATAAAATTAGTTAAGCGATAAGATGAATAAGATTCACCTTCAGAGCCCAAGGTAGATCGCTGTCTCCATAAATTAAACTGACCATTTGTGTCTGCAATATATATTATCCATGATGGATCCTCGGTAAGGAAGTCAAAACCAGTATAGCTTGTAACCGACGCAAATCTCTCGAAAGGGTATAGTCCTTGCTGTTATCGTTGTCGCTTATTATTGAGTCTATTCATAGTATATTTCACTTAAGAACCTGCTTGTAAATACATATGCTTTTTTTCCTGCTGTTGGAAAGGGACCATTTCCTGGTATTCAGGTCTTTCACATACCTATACCATTACTCCTACATCGACGTTAGGAACAAATGCAAACACAAGTTCCTCTAGTATTAGATGATTTTCAAGAATCCACCGTGAGATCAATATGGGAGGAGGTACTTTACTGTAAGTCTTAATCGCAAAATATCTTTTTTAGAAAAAAGATGTGAAATCGATTAATTCAATTCCCAAGTTTTCTCTGAGAAATTTCCTTCCATGTCAACTTCTGCTTCAAGGATTCCAACCATCTCGTTCAGGAAGGCTAGCAGATAGTCTACCTTTAGATGATTGAGAAATACCTACCCCCATGAGTACCCTTAGAAAACAAAAAAGTTTTAAAAATATATCTATCGTAATATCACTTTGACCTTCCTCATCATCTTACTAGTAGGATATGTTGCGCTAGAATCCTAGTACCCATTTTTCAATTCATCTGCTAGATTGTTGACATAGGCCTCGTAAGAGATGAAATAGTCATGTATGTCCTCAAAGTGTCTTGTGTCGTTTGCAAATGCGTATTTGGTAGAAACTCTTCCGACACGAGCCTGTAAAACATTCACTTACCGTGGGCTTGTA
>AF_2010_repII_A100DRAFT_1000010_pt1 | contig 33615 bp, 34 predicted proteins | sample AmaForreplIIA100_FD_9198 | JGI IMG/M metagenome (IMG submission 9198) | reverse complement strand
GGATTATACGTAATATTTTTGCATCAGTTAATGGCTCAAAAACGTCTTGTCATTTGAAATTGGTCATAGCAATTACCAGTTTACCTTCGCATCAGCATGACTTTTTTAGTGGCTGTAAGCATTATTGGAATCAGGTAACTAGTGAATTAAGTTTAATAATTTTCGCGAGCGTTTTTAGTAGTGGATAGATCAGAGTTAAATCATAGCTATATTTACCTAATTTTTTCTTAGCACTAACTGTAAAGTATTTCAAATATATTATGAGTTATCAAAGTGANTTGTGAACCACACGACTTTAGCAATGGTAATTGCCCTATCGGCTGCACTCGTTACAGGGGCGTCGGTAGCGATACCTTTACAGCAAGCAAACGCAAGTAGCGACCATCACAAGAAGCACGGTAATAACATAAATATTAAGACGGCTGAAAATCAGGCAAACGCATGTTCCGGAGACCTAGCATATTGCACCAATTATCTAACAAACATAAATTGTTTGCACGCGACTTGTGTAATTGGAAATATAACGCCCTGGGTTTTGGCGCTGCCATATTAAGTAGACCACTCATACCCTAAGCTCCCTAGCGCAGGAAACAGAATCATCACCTATCCTCCACTTTTTATTGTTAGTATAGCAGAACTAGCTAAAATTTAAACGAATTTCTTACTATTATATAAGTGGACACAATAAAGAGGCACTAATGCACAAACGTAATCAGAAAGCACTCCTGAACTAATTCAAAAGCTTACTCGATGGGATTGGATTTATGAAATTAAGGAGTGGACCGGGTGGGATTCGAACCCACGACCACCTACGTTTCCTCTGCTAATGCATGCAAGGCAGGTATTCTACCAGACTAAACTACCGGCCCCGAGGATATGTTTTGATGACGATATTTTTAATCTTTTATTTTTACCTTTCAATTCGTATTTTAGATTCGCTGACATCGAGCGGATTTGGGGCTGTCCTAAAGTCGAAAGATGTTTTTCTACTATCCTGAATGCATACATTTTAGTGAATAGAGATGTGCTCGGATTCTAGTATTACTCGTTTCTAGCTCCTCTTATTGCGAATTCGTGTGAAAATGGCTGGACTAAAAGGACTGTAAACTAAGACAAAATCATTTCTGTCAGTTAAGATAAGGAGATTCTCTCCAGAACGAATAAGTTGGAGTCTTTTGTGATGATGTATGTTGTCATTCTTTGGAGGAGATTCTGCAGGAAAAGTCGATAAAAGTAAATATGAGAATCTTACTATGAGTATCAGACAAACCGTCTTAGAAAGAGCAAATCGAAGATGTCAAGAATGCTCTGTGAAGTTTAGCCCTAGTATCCATCCAAGTTTTGAGCATATAAATGGATCACGGAAGGACAATCGTCCGAATAACCTGCGTGCATTGTGTCCAAAATGTTTCAAATTAGTAGAGAAAAAAGAAAATCGAAAAGGAGTATTTGGAAGTCTTCGTAACACATTGCGGCTAAAATAGAACCAAAACAAGTTCCCTAGTTACAACGTCCACGTTACCAACTTTTAGTTATTACGCTGACTTGGAGAAAAACTGTAAAAGAAGATGAATAAAGGTGTTTTCAAAATTATTGGAAAATATTTAATTTGCTTCCAACCTATTATTGGCTCAATTCAACTCGACAATTAGGCATGTGCATTAGAATGGTACCAATCTAAATGGTCTATCGGGGTTGACACTTTCTAACATATATTGTTCACGGTTTTGAGTTTCTGATTCCCACTAGTGTTGCTTCATTTAGCTTTGCGCAATACCTTTGGATCCGTCTAGATTATTTTTGACCTAGTTTGGCGATCTTGTAGTAAAAGCTAATCGAGCGATATGAATTAGGCAGGGATTAGGCAGGATTTGGGAAGGAAGGCATGCCTCGTTCATACTCGTTGATTTGGGCTTCAAATTTAAGAGTAATGTCAATGTCGTCTAGTCCCTCCAGCAGTTTCTTCTTATTGGATTCGCCTATTTGAAAATGAAAAGTTCTCTGAGAAAAAGACACCTTTTGAGTTGCCAAATTTATCTGAAGCTCCTCATAATCAGATTCCTTGAACAGATAACTGACATCTGGTTCTTCTAATATGACAGGTAATAGCCCATTTTTTAGACAATTATGATAAAATATGTCCGCGAAGGATGATGATATTATAGCTTTGAATCCAAAGTCTGCAAGTGCCCAAACTGCGTGCTCACGAGAACTACCACAGCCAAAATTTGCCCGGGTCAACAATATCTCGCGACCACAATACTTTTCATTATTCAACACAAATCCAGGTTTCTTGTTGCCAAATTCATCGAAGCGCCAATTGTAAAACAAGAAATCCCCGTAGCCCGTCCTTTGGACCAATTTGAGAAATTGCTTGGGTATGATTTGATCAGTATCTATGTTAGCTATATCAATGGGTGTAACTTTGCTTTTGATTATTTTAATAGGCTTCATCGCATTACCTTGCCAATAAATTTCCTTTTGAATCTATCTATAGCCAGTTTCTAATGTCGACAAAATGACCTTCTATTGCAGCTGCAGCCGCCATGATTGGACTAACTAGGTGAGTTCTTCCCCCTCTACCTTGTCTTCCTTCAAAATTACGGTTCGACGTACTCGCACATCTTTCCCCGGGTGCAAGTATGTCTGAGTTCATTCCAAGACACATACTGCAGCCAGACTCCCGCCATTCGAATCCAGCGTGCCTAAATGTCTTATCCAATCCTAATCGCTCAGCTTCTCTCTTGACTTGTTGTGAACCAGGGACAACCATTGCTTTAACCTTGGGCGAAACCTTCCTACCTACTGCTATCGATGCAGCTTCAATCAAATCAGCAAGTCTGCTATTGGTACATGATCCAATAAATACTCGATCAATATGTATCTCTTCGATAGGTGTGCCAGGTTCCAAAGCCATGTAATTCAATGCAGTTGAAGCTAATTTCTGTTCAAATTCATTTCCGTTGGCAAAGTCCTCAGGAGAAGGAACGGCTCCATCAACATCTACGACCATGGACGGGTTAGTCCCCCAGCTAACCTGTGGAGCAAGGTGATATATATCTAAACTAAATGATTTGTCAAATCTTGCATTGGGTTCAGTTTTCATATTCTTTTTCCAAAATTCGATCATTTTTTCAAACTGTTCTCCTTGAGGAGCATATCTTCTACCTCTAATATACTCAAATGTAGTATTGTCTGGAGAAACTAGTCCTCCTCTAGCACCAGCCTCGATTGACATATTGCATATTGTCATTCTCCCGTCCATTGACAGCTTCGATATTGCCTCTCCGAAGTATTCGATAACTGTACCAGTTGCTCCAGATGTTCCTATTCGTCGAATTAATGAAAGTATAATATCTTTAGCAGATATTGCCCTTGGATTTTTGGGATTTCCAATAATATTTATTCCATAGGTTTTTGGTTTATGCATCCACAGACATTGAGTGGCTAGTACATGCTCAACTTCACTAGTTCCTATACCAAATGCATAAGCACCAAATGCCCCATGGGTAGAGGTGTGGCTATCTCCACATGCTACAGTTATTCCAGGCAGAGTAATCCCGAGCTCAGGAGCAATTACATGAACAATCCCTTGATCGGGGCTATTGAGATCAAAGAGTCTAATCCCGAAATCTGCACAATTTTGTCTCAAATGCTGTATTTGTGTAGATGCAATAGCGTCGATTATAGGAAGAGACCTATCGGTAGTTGGAACATTATGATCCATAGTTGCAAATGTGAGATCGGGTCTTCTGACCTTTCGATTGCTTGACCGTAGGGCGCTAAACGCTTGAGGTGAGGTCACCTCGTGAATAAGGTGTCTGTCGATGTATATCAGAGAGGGTCCTTCATTTTCGGTCCCGCAAGCTACTAAATGGTTGTCCCAGATCTTTTCAAATAAGGCCTCAGGCATAAAACTAGCTATTTAAACAACCGTTCTGTAATATAATTATAAGCGGTTATCGGCAAATTAGATTTGAATAGTCTGCATCGAGATTTATTTATTTGCTCAATCCATAGCCTTCCCTAACTGCATCAATTTTACAAATAAGTGAAATTTAAGAATATTTAAATCCGGAATGATTCTGATGATTGATAGTGCACTATGAACCCACCTGATAATCGCTTAGGAGAATATCTTGCCGAGCACGTCAAAAAAGGAACAACTACCTGTGCTTTGGCCTGCAAGGATGGAGTGGTCTTAGCCGCAGATACAAGGGCAAGCGCCGGCTTCTTTATTGCTGATAGACATGTCATGAAGATTCAGAAGGTCGATAAGCATCTCGGAATGACAATCGCAGGCGGCGTAGCAGATGCCCAAAATCTTGTCGATATCATGCGGTACAATGCAAACATTTACAGGATATCAAACAGAAAGCCTTTGCCTCTGAAGTCAGCCGCTAGACTATGTTCGAATGTTTTATTTAATCAGCGTTATTATCCTTACTTTGTTCAAATCATAATTGCAGGTTGTGACGGCCAAGGAGAAGGACAGATTTGCAATATCGATCTTTTCGGTTCTATGACCAGTGAGAAGTTCATTTCTACTGGAAGCGGTTCGCCTGTTGCTTATGGTTATTTAGAATCAGAATTCAAACCGGATTTGGGAGTAAATGAAGCCTACAAGATAGCTATACATTCTATAGCGGCTGCAATAAGGAGGAATGCAGGTACTGGAGACGGAATAAATGTGGTTGTGATAGACGGAAATGGATACCGGGAGTTGTCAAAGGAGACTAAAGTAGCGGTCGGCGCCGTGTATTAAATACTAGCCTTTCATTGCTTAGTATAATGTCATCTATTGTTTAGTACTATCCTTAATTTTTTCAAGATGCGGCATACTGAGTATAATTGAAGTTCTAGAATATGTGCTTGCAACACAACAAATAAGATTTAAGACTACTAGAAATTTTCTCCTGTTAGAGATCTCTCCGAGTAATATAGGTTAAAAAAATCAGATTCATTGTGACCAATTTTTTAATAATTGAGTAGTTTCAATAAAATACAGGTAGTAGAGGATAGATGTACGTGATAAGTATAAAACAAAAGCGTACCAGGGGTTATAATAATTAGCTCGATCTCTGTTGCTCCGCCCTGTTTTGACTCCTCTACTACTTATCGTATTAAGGTTGGCTTCTTGATGCCAGAGGACTGGGGGGTTGACTCAGATCAAATTAGCTATTTAGCTAGCCAAAAATAACATTGCGATTTAACGAGATTTAGATTAAAATCAAATTGGATGAATGGCTTTAGCAGCAACTGGGTTAAAGAACGTAAGCCAAATGCCTCTGAAAGAATCAGAGATAGCGTGAGAGTTCCGAAGCCTCTCAAACCGAGTATAGATTCAAGCAAAAACAAGATATATCTGCAAAATCAAAAGTTAGAATCGACACTGGAAAAATTAAAAAGAAGGGAAAAGTCCCTTTTTGATCAAATTGTAGCTAACGTGCAGAAACACGATATGATACAAGGGAGAATGCTATCTAGTGAATTGGTACAAGTTAAAAAAACAATAAAAATGGTCTCACAGTTCAAAATGGCCCTAGAACAGGTACATTTTAGATTGGAGTCAACAAGTGATATTGGTGATGTGATGAATACTGTAGCACCGGCGATGGGTGCTTTAGCACGGGTAAAATCTGGGATGTCTCATACTATGCCTGAGATGGATGTGGAATTAGGAGAAATCAATGGGGCCTTTAATGATATAGTGATGAACGTCGGAGAGATTGGCGATACGTCTTTTACGTTTAGTTCGGGGGGTGAGGATACGGACAAAATTTTGGCCGAAGCCAACGCTATCGCAGAGCAGAGAATAAATGACAATTTTCCTGATATCCCGGTTGGGGGATACAATAGGGCTTCGAGGTCATCCTTGAACGGGCAAACGTAGCCACATCATGTCAGGTAATCAAACATCGATTTTTGTGGTTTAGTATTGACCTAATGTCATATAATGGAAAATGTACCGCTAAATTATCTGTAGAGGGGTTGATGTAGCTAATCAAGCATCGGAAATCTGGCGTGGCAATAATATCCACTTTTCCATCAGAGGAATCGTTAAGGCAAATTGCCATGGAGGTGGTCGCTAATAGAAAAATCTGTGCATGTGTTAATTATATGAAGGTCAAATCTTTGTATAAATGGCAGGGCAAAATTGAAGATTGCGAAGAATCTCTTGCGATCTTTAAGACTACAATTCAGCACTCTGAGGAGTTAAAGGCAGAAATAAAGGCAAGACATCCCTACGAAATCCCTGAGGTAGTAGAGTTGGTAATGGATGACATTTCGGATTCATATCTAACCTGGATGGTAAAATCTACTAATTCCGCTGCTTAAACTAAATGGGTCACGAGATCTCAAATCGCGGTTTCCTTCAGCTCATCTATTTGAATATCTAAGAATTGCTACAATACCCCCTAGTGATGAAACCCTGAGACCAAGATCTGTAGATGAATCGACAGCATAGAGTCTCCCTCCATTCGTTTCAATCAAGTCCAGCAATTTCATGATAGTGTCTTCATCATTACCATTCTTGAAAATTGCGTCCGAAAATATTACAGACTTTATATTCTTCATTGCCGTAGCGTCGTTAACCTCATTAGCCCCTATTGCATATTTATTCTCACCTTTGCTAATCAGCCTCAATACTTCGTCCAAAATTGAGTATACAGATGACAGTTTACTAGAACTCATCACTTCCTTGAGCGCAGGTGAGCGAAGAAAGACATAGATTCCATCCTCGCCAGCAACATCTACACCTTCAACTAATGAAATGTGTCCTTTTTCGAATCGATATTTCGCCGCTGTCAGGTAATTAAGGAGCTTTCGTTTGGCTTCTCCTGGTCCGAATATAATTATTCTGGAAACGTCTTCAGTATGGATATTTTTTTTAAGGCTTTGGATAGTGCCAGCAACATCCTCAAAAAAGGTCTCAATATTGGGACTACTTTTCCGAGCTGACTGATAGCGTTTTCCACTTTGTCCTGAATAAGTGTTTGGAATCATCTCCAGATGGGTGCCTGATACCTTAGCGACGGCAGCCTCTTGAGTGTCAATAGCCACCAAAATAAATTCCTCTGAAATTCCTGACCTGGTCAAAATGCCTATTTCGGTGTCTTGCCATTTTGTATCTTTCTCAATCATTATAGTGTCGTTAATGCGTACTGTCATGGAATGATGTGACCCCTTTGATACGTTTTCATTGTTAGTATCAGTTATAATTCCAGTGATACGTAATCTATCCACAGCGTCATAGAGAGAGACATTTTCTACACGTAAGGTGATCATTACTTTGACTCGGTCCCCTTTCTCTGGACGTCCGTATTGTTTGACATGCTTAATTATCCTGGTCGTCTGACCCGCAACAAGATCCCCTGTCTTAATCGTCCTTCTTAAGGAAAATAAATCATCCGAGTCCTTGGGAATAATAACATATGCCCTGCCCGAATACCCTTTGGCTTCTTTTACTTTCATGTGACAGTCAAATATATTTCATGACATACAAATGGCTGAATTTGTAGCATAATCCGTTTCTATACTGATTTTTCTTTGGCGAATGATGGGTTCTCTTTATGCTCTTGAGAAGATTTCAAGTAATTGTCGACCCATTCCTGGGTCAACACGCCAGACTCCACCAAATTCACTAGTGCATTAGCCGATGCAATACCGTCCACTTTGCCTGACCTTCTTCTGGTTTGTCGCCATTTTAGTTGAGTGTTCCCACTCTTTGAAGAATAAATTATGCCCAATATTTCCTTGACATTCACGAATGTGATCTCTCTCACTTTTTTAAGAGTTACTTTATCTGCTGCTTCAATATATATAGCACCTTGACCCTCTTCACGTTCGGGAAATACCTCGTAATCGTGCAGATAACTTTCGGGAATAAATGATCGGCAAGTACTAACTATGATAAACCTTCGGAAGCTTTCAAGAGAGGCAGTAGTTATGATCCTTACCAATATGTTCCTAAAAACATTTAGGTGCTTATCAAGGTTGTGAAAGGCTACAGTACAGCGTATTATTAATGAGGATCCGTTATTCTCACATTAATGGCTGAGAATTCCACTATTCCAATGTGACTAGATGAAACAAGGCTAAAGATATAAGTAGTGTGTGCAAATGATGAGGACAAACTCCAAACTCAAGATCTTCTTCATTACCGTAGGATCAGGAGGGCTAGTTTCGTCATCGTTTGTCCATCAAGGAGCATAGATCCACACAAATAAAAACCGAGTCAATCTGGATTCACTAAAAAATTAGTTTCAAAGCAAGATCTTTTTAAGAAGCTTGTCAATTTGGAGGTTTATTGTTTACTTGTGGATAAAGCATTCAAAATCGATCCTATGCAATTCACTCTGTCACCTCAGGTTTTTGTCGTCTCTGTTTCCCTGATTGCTGCATCCGCCCATAAATAATGAAAATAATCCTTAGCAAAACTTGCTAGACCTATATGTTCTGCCCATATCGCAATTGGATCAAATTTTCCAGCATCGCTCTTTCCTTCACCCAATAAAATCATTACTTGTCTACTGTCTCCTATTACTCCTCCTCCGAACATGTTGTTCTTTAGTCTCACGTCTGCTATCCTGGATATTGTGCGAACAGTTTCTGGGCTTGTTTGTTCGGACACTAGTACGGTTATCTTCACCCCTTTGTCATGTAATATTCTCAACATTGGTTGCACAGGTCGAGCGATATCCTCAACTACCTGTGGTAGTGCTATGAGCAATTCGTGTTGACAAGCTTGAACAATCTCATTCACCTTGGCGGCTATGTTGTACATGCCTCTAACAACCCAAATCTCTGGCCTTTCTCTTATGCCGCTCTTCTCATATACTGGCATCAACTCTCCTACAATCAAGCTTTCGTTGTCCTTTATACCGCTTTCAATACGCATCCTCATAACTTCAAGTGCGCTACTTGGCGACCTAGGGAAGAATTTTTGAGGCCTAGAGCTATCCGATTCTGACCAACCTTTATCTTCAAGACCATTGAGGACCTCGTAGATTTTGGAATAAGGGACACTAGATTTTTTGCTTATTTCAGAAGCTGTTGATTTACCCGATTCAACGAGAGTTAAATATACCTTGATTTCATAACCAGTTAAGCCAAGGCTCTCCATAGCTTTCTTTGCCTTGTCAGTTATATTCATCTAAATATCTGAATTTGTCGTTGATCACTAATATAAGTATGTTTTAAGTATTTTATTATGCAGATTCGTAATAGCCCACAATTTATCTTGTGTTTTTGCTCAAATCTGGAATTGAATGAGGAAATTTTGTTAAGCTAGAGGCGAACTTAGCGGATGAGCTAATGAATTTTCTTGATAGAAATCAAATGATCAATTAGTCGTACGGGAAGACTTTTCTATGATTATCAGCAAGAACAAAGTTTTGGCCCTTCAATTTTATGTTTATGCGAACTTGGGAATCTTCATCAATATAGATTTGAATTGCCTTATTCTAGAGCTTTTATCGATCATTTAATTTAGTCATTTAATTTAGACAAAACTGGTCATTTTAGAGATTTTGATACAAGCCTTGAAAGTTCAGTCCATTAGAAGTAACTAATCACCTTAGGAGTTGTCAGCTCACATTTATATATTAAGCAATATAGAAAAGAGCGATAAACAGGAGAGGAACAAGAGTAAATGGAACTTATACAAATTTCTAACATGTCCAAAAAGAGCAATAGCTCGAAGCGTTCTATAAGGTATACTCAAAGTATATGCCCCGATTGTAACATGATCCTCGATGCAGAAGTGTTCGAGCGAGATGGCAAGGTTTTCATGACAAAAACTTGTCCGACTCATGGGGAATGTGAGGAGCTGTACTTTGGATCCTATGATATGTATAAAAAATTCAGTACCTATTGGATGGATGGAAAAGGTGCCAAGGCTCCAAACGTTATGATAGACAAATGTGCCTGTCCTACCAATTGCGGTTTATGCACAAACCACCTTTCACATTCCGGTTTGGCTAACATGATTATAACGAACAGGTGCGATCTTACGTGTTGGTATTGTTTCTTTTACGTCAAAAAGGGATTGGAGGGAGCCTATCTATACGAACCCAACCATGAACAGGTTAGGGCCATGATGAAGACGCTGAAAGCAGAAAAGCCAATTGCTGGTAATTCGATCCAGATTACTGGAGGCGAGCCAATGCTTAGGGATGATATTACTGATGTTATAAAGATCATGAAAGAAGAGGGCGTAGATCATGTGCAGCTCAACACAAATGGAATTAAATTAGCTTTGTCACCTGAGACAATGAGGCAAATAAGATCTGCTGGTGTCAGCAACCTCTATCTTTCCTTTGATGGGGTTACCCCCAGAACAAACCCTAAAAATCATTGGGAGGTACCATATACGCTGGAATCTGCACGCAAGTGTGGGACGACAGTGGTGTTCGTTCCAACTGTTATCAAATCAATCAACGACCATGAATTGGGCGGGATTATTAGATATGCCCAGAGGAATTTGGACGTTGTTCACGCAGTCAATTTCCAACCTGTTTCACTAACAGGAAGGATGACCAAAAAGGAACGTGAAAAATACAGAATTACTATACCTGATTGCATTGAACGCATTGAAGAACAAACTGAGGGCGACATTCCTTCAAGTGCTTGGTTCCCAGTTCCTTCGTGTATGCCTTTAACAAATGTCATTGAAGCCTTTAGTAAGAAACCAAAGTATGAGCTATCAATTCATTTTGCATGTGGGGCAGGAACTTATCTGTTTGAAGATGCATCGACCAAGAAGCTTATCCCTCTTACTTCCTTTGTTGACCTGAAGGGTCTACTAGAATACTTCGAAGAGAAAGCAGACGAGATTAAATCAGGAGCAAATAGGTACTGGACGACTTTACAAGTAGTTCGCAAATTGAACCAATTTGTTGATAGAAGCAAACAACCAGATGGGTTAGATCTTGCGAAGATGTTTTCCAGTATCTTGTTAAAGCGAAACTTCGATTCAATCGGTTCTTGGCATGGGAGGTCACTTTTCCTAGGGATGATGCATTTTCAGGATAAGTACAACGAAGATTTAGAAAGACTTCAGAGATGTGATATTCATTATCTGACACCCGATCTAAGGATTATTCCATTTTGTGCGTTTAATGTTATACCTGAATGGTATAGGGATAGAATACAAAAGAAGTATAGTATTCCTGTGGAAGAGTGGGAAAAGACACATGGTCAAACCTTAGAGGCTGGTTTATACAGGGGGTTAATGAGAAGAGGTAAAGCTGAGGCTCAAATGGGTTGTGCAGTGTCAGAAATGCACAAAGCAGCTGCGGAGAAATCAAGCTCCATCGAGGATCATAGAAGCGTTGAGCTTCGCAATTCCATGGCAGGCGCTTAGCTTCTTTGCAACAACCATGCCCATTCCTCAATCTTAATTTACAATGATGCAAGACTGGTGACAAGAAAACAATCAACTTTGTTTCTAATCTGACACGCCTCCCTACTGGCGAAAAGGTTTATTTGAAAGAAGTAGTCGCTTCCAAGGTGCATACAATGAAATATATTCAGTTGGAACCTCAGGGTGATGTCGCTATCATCAAAATCAATAGACCGGAAGCACTAAATGCTCTCAATATTGATGTGATTTATGAATTGTCACGAATAATGGACATCATCGGCGTAGACGAGAGTATCAAAGCTGTGATCATAACAGGCGTAGGCGAGAGATCCTTTTGTGCAGGCGCTGATATTTCTTATATGGTTAATATTTCACCTATAATGGCCGAAAAATATGCAACAACTGCACAAGAAGTCCTTAACAAGATTGAGAGGCTAGAAAAACCTGTTATCGCTGCTATCAATGGATACGCTTTAGGTGGAGGATGTGAATTGACCATGGTTTGTGATATTAGGATTGCCTCAAGTAATGCCGTACTCGGTCAACCCGAGGTGACGATAGGGATACCACCAGGCTGGGGTGGGACTCAACGCTTGCTAAGACTCGTCGGACCAGCAAAAGCAAAGGAGCTGATTTTTACTGGAAAAACACTCTCAGCCGAGGAAGCACAAGAAATTGGATTAATTAACAAAGTCGTTGCTTTAGAAGAGAGCGATGTGCTGCCTCCTGAAGTCCAGGGCGACGCCTCAAAATCGAAAGAACGTTCGATCCAAATCTCAAAAATTCTTAACAAAAAACTCATGGACGAATGTCTAATACTCGCTAAACAAATCACAAGGAACAGCTTCGTCGCTGTAAAAACTAGCAAGATGCTGGTTAATAAGGGGATGGATGCAGATCTAAGTACTGGATTGCGCTTAGAAATTTATGGTTGGGCATTATGCTTTGCTCACGAGGATAGGGGAAAAATGATGTCAGCATTTCTCAACAAAGGCAAAAAGTGATTGACTTGTGATCTATGAACATATAGCCTTAGAATAGTTAAGTTGCAGAAAGTATCTTCCCTCCTTCGCTTATACAGCATTCAAATGTTTTGCATGAGAGATTGGCTTCCTTGAATCCATCTGACATAGAAGATGCAACTCGCTTTGCATATTTTCTGTTCTTCAAAAATGAGATCATAGATGGTCCTGCACCGCTGATAGTAACTGCAAGAGCTCCTGATTCAAGTGCGTTCCTTTTAACCGCTTCATACCCTGGAATTAATTTTTTTCTGTAAGGCTCGACTAGCATATCGTCTACGCCTTTGGCTATCATCTCTACATCTTTCAAGAGAAAACCTGCAACTATGGTACTCGCGTTAGACACATTATGAACTACGTCCTTCAACGGAACTTGCTTGGGTAATACACTGCGTGCAAGCTCAGTTTTTTTCTTGGGTACATCTAATGAGGGAATTGCAACTATAGTAAAAAGATCTCTGGGCGCATCAATTCTGATAACTTCTACTCTGGGATTCGTTCTTACTAATACGAACCCCCCTAGGAGCGAGGCAGAAACATTGTCGAAGTGTTTGGTTCCTGCGCTGATAACCTCTCCTTCAGCTGCATATTCCAACAGCCTGCTCGTTTCGATTTTGAGATCGAACAGTTGGTTGAATGCCATTGCTGCGGCAACAGCTGAGGCTGCACTGCTTCCAAGTCCCATTCCTGCAGGAACTCTCTTCTCAAGTGAAATATCGAGATTATTTTTTATACCGAAATCTTTCGACATACGCCTAACAACTATCCCTGCACAATTATATTCCACCTTTGCAGGAACAGAAGTTGAAGCTTCGCCCAAAACCTTAATCCCTAGTTCTTCCGAGTTTTTGCCGTCCGCACTAATGGTAACCTTATCCTCGAATGCTCCAAGGCTTAATCCAAAGACATCAAACCCTGGTCCTAAATTGGCTGTAGAAGAGGGTGCACTGGCTACTACTTCAACGTATTTTAGGTTAGTCAGCTTATGCTGTCCTCCCCTTGACTTACAACTCTAGACAAAGCTGCTGTTAAGTTCGCCATTCCATTCAAATCCGACCCTGAGACAGCTATAAGATTTTGATTCAGGCCAGATCTATTCATGCTTCTGGACAGATCTTTTGTCAAAAGCGAGTATTCCACATTTAGCTCTTTGTCAAGAGAAGACTCTAATGAAACAGTTGAAGCTGACCATCCCAGAATATCTTTCAGTTTGTCTGCAATTAGGTCCCGCTTTGTTAATATATTAATCTGTGCGATTTTCAATCTTAGTTTTACTGCACAAGCGAGAAGTTGGATTGAAACAAAATTTATTGGTGTAGAGACCAGCATACCATCGCACAGAAAGAGGTTAACTTTATTATCACATTGAAAATGTGACACAAGATACGGACCACTTATCCTGAATGCAAATAGTTCTACTTGTCCTGGAGTGTCGATGAGAATGTAATCAGGATTTAGATCATTGACTTCATTTTGAATCTCATCCATCCTAGTCGCGATCAGATCACCTGCCATAATCACTGATCCATTTGGTCCAAGATCATATTTTTCCATCAAAGTGCTGACATCTATAAAATCTCTGACATCCACATCAGGCCTATATGGCAAATTTATGACACCAGGATCAAGGTTGATGCTTATGGGGAAGGAGTTTCGGTCGACATACCACTGGAGCAATCTGGAAGTAAGTAATGATTTTCCAGATCCCGCAGTACCGGTAATAAAGATTGCATTCATTTTTTACGTCAAGCATGGCGTCTCTTGGTATATTTAGTTTCCAACTTCAGAAAGTATTGTAACCCCCAATACAATCTCGATCAGAAAGCTGCATCCAAGCAAAATTTGAATAAGCAATAAATCTCATTTCAATTAACTATTATTAGCCCAGAGTTTTAAAGTAATGGACTGCTTTTGAATTGGAGACTGTTTGCAATACCAGCCAGTATTGTTCCATTACTTATAATAATTTTTACTACTCACGTTTCTCCAGCCGATATCTTTGCGGTGGGCGTCATCCCCTTCGTGATGTCTTCTGCATCGGTCATGGGAAGGATCATGCTCCAAGCGATTCGATTTGATTATTTTATCCGAAAATTTATTGGGAAAAATGTGAGTTCTACTAGCAAAATTATAACTGTGAGATTGGCAAGTGAATTTGTGACACAAACTACACCCTCGTACGTAGGGGGCGAAATTGTTAGAATAGCCTTTTTAACCAAAAATGGTGTACCAGCTGGAAATGCAGCGTGGGTAACGACTATGGAAATTATCGCTGACGTTTTCGTGGGAACTATCCTTGCTTTTGTTGCAGGCGGAGTTGCCCTTTATAGGGGAAACGACTTTATTGGGATTGCGGTGATCTTGGTTGCAGTTCCCACATTCGTCTTTTGGTTTCTGCTCCTCGTTTTTTCTGCAAAGCGAACTCTTCGTTTGCCTTCCTTTTCATTAAAATTATTGCAAAAATTCATCTCTAAACCAAGAGCAGAGAGACTAATTATCTCGACCAATACTGCCATATCCGATTTATGCAAAATGAGCCGTCAGAATTTTAATTCTATGTGGGCCGTCAAAATCTTTGCAATCGGGCTCTCAATAACCTTTATTGCGTTCGTGCTCCAGGGAGTCTCATTCCTCATATTGGCAAATGCTGTTGGCTTTAGATTAGGTCTATTTGATTCTCTGATGGCGACTTCCGCGTCTACAGCATTGTCGACCTTACCCATAACCGTGGGTGGTGCTGGACTAGCAGAATTAGGCATATGGGCATATACCTCCCATCTTACTGGGATCCCTACTTTTGCAAATATAGTTAAAGATTCTCATCTTAGTCTGATAGTAGTTTGGAGGATAGCCTCATACTATGTGCCACTCGTCATTTTGTGGGTTGCTTTAATGAAGGTAACGACTGCGAGAGGTTACTTTAGGTCTTTAACTAAGAAAGATGAAACGGTTGGATTGGGGGATGGTGGTTCTACCAACAAAAAAGACGACAATAGAGGCTAAATCGATCGGAAGTTCGAATAATCCCGCGCACTCAAGCGTTCGGTTGACATAAGCCTTGAGTAGAACTATAGTGGACTAATCTACGATGGACCTTCAGAGGTCGTCGCAGGATTTCGACCTAGAACTATATCATTCACATTCAATCTTACAGTACCGGTATTAGTCTCGTCTATTTCTTTCATTTTTTTTCCTTCATCATGGCTATTTTGGCTCCGGAAAAAAGGGGGGTGCAGATGTCGCTTTTTGGGTTTTGGGCCAAATGAAAACTTTTTTTTCATCATTGAAAATTTCATCCTGTTGACAGAAATTCTGTTGACAAAATCATATTGTCAACAAGACTGTAGACATAGCTGTAAACGGTCTACAAGAGGAACATTGACGAAATGCAATCCTTCCAGCGAGAGCGAGGTTCGGCAATTGTTGCAATCGTGTAGGTATGTGATTTAAGTTTCTTCTGGCTCACCAAGGTCATTTGTAGAGGAGAAATCGGATTCGATGTCCATCAGTTGCAAGTCTTCCAATTCGAATCTATATATCGCGTCCATATCAAGAGAGAATTTGGTTTTTAAAAACTCGATGAGTCTAGCACTTAGTTCTCCTTTGAGCATTTTAATTTTAAAATCATATACTACGCCTTTCTTAAATTCAGCAATCGCCATGGTTTTGGGAACATTTAAACCCTCTATAATAGTTCTGTTGTCAGGTAAAGATTCATAAAGTTGTATGTCAATTTTACTATCTTCCTCGTAAGTATCCAAAATGTATCCAGATCTGTTGATAACTTGCTCATTTCCAAATTGGACTGATTTGATTTCATGTTCTGCCCAATCAGGAAGGTTTTCTTCGCTATGTTTGTTGGAGTTAGCCTTGGCTCTGACCATATTAGGCACTTTCTAAAATTGAAATGTTGTCATGCCAATATGGTGTCAACATAATCTCCTTTTCACACTAATTAGCACTAACTAATTTCTCAATAGCTTGACCAACGGACAGAGCACCTTTACTCCTTGCATACTGCTCTAAAATCTTTACCTGTTCAGGTTTAAGGCAGATTGGGATAATTCTTTTGGAGCTAACGTTAACCATTGCTTGCAAAGAATGCCATGCAGGGATTATAATTGTTACTATGCACCTCTTGTTCTGATGAGCCACAAATGCTAAATAGTTCAATGGTTCAATGGTTCAAAACCACTTCACTTGTTATATGTGATTGTTTGAGCGAACTAAATTAAATCTGGTGTATTACTTTAATTTGGGTTGTTTAGAATCACCCACGGTATCCTTATTGAAGCTCCATTTTCTTGTCCAGCTTCTATATTTTCACGTGGTAGCAGCCTTTTCTTCAGGTGTTATAAATTTTTTACCAGGGAGTTACCTCTAATTGTTGACGGAATTGGAGTAATTCCTTGCACAATCTGAGGCTTACGTTGACACTTCTTCACTATCCAGAAACGCAGCTGCTAAAGCCGCATTCTATGCACATATCGCATCCCTCTGTCATGATAAGTTTGGATTGACAGGTCGGGCATAATCCTTCTTGTGCAATCAAATCCCGTGAGTTGAGATGGTGGGACTGTATAGATTCTTCGGCCAATTTGATGTTCGGAATTTGCTGATTTTCGATGCCAATCATCTCAGCTGCTTGAAGTCCTTCAACATCGTAGCCTTGAACATCGTTGTAAATTTTTTCCAAGGCCTCTAGAACAAATGGTTCAGATATATTCTCTCGTATGTACCTTCTTGCATATTGACTTGGTACGACACCAAATCCTCGCTCTTTTTTGTTCTCACCTGTGATATGTAGGACTTGTTCAAGTCTTGAGCCATCTCTGTACACTGTAATACCTTTAAGACCTAGGTCATGCGATAGCAGATACGCGCACTTTACGTCCTCGGCAGTAATATCCCCGGGCATATTAATCGTCTTTGCAATAGCATTAGATATCCACTTCTGCCATATAGCCTGTGCTATTAAATGGTCTGTCCAATGAATGTCGATTGCCGTGACAAAAACCCTCTGCATCCATCCAGGGATATCTGTAAGGCCATGCCCTGAGCCATAGTTATTTGCCACTTTGGCAAGTATCTCGTCGTCATAGAGACTATTCTCGCGCAGAACTGTTTCAAAGATCCTGTTTGTGTAAAAGAATCTGCCTACAGTGACACGTTTTTCAAAAACTACCGCAAAAATAGGTTCGATGCCGTTTGACGTATCAGCTATCATGGATAAGGTGCCAGTCGGAGCTATCGTCGAGGTCCAAGAATTTCTGATGCCGTGTTTTTTGATCTTTTCGATTAATGAATTCCAATCATATGAATGTAATTCCTTTGGGATTTCATAATACCCTGCCACGGGGATTTTCCCTCTTATGTAATCTGTTTTTTCAAATAGAGGAAATGGACCTCGGCCTTTAGCAATAGCAACACTTTCTTCCATACTGTAGTATGACATAGCTTCAGCCAGCTTATTCATAAACTCATATCCATCGGCCGAGTTGTAAGGTACTCGAAGCAAGAAGAGCAAGTCTGCTAGGCCCATAATACCCAGACCAATTCGCCTAGTGAACTTAGTGTTAATCTCTATCTTATCGACCGGATATTTGTTTACGTCGATCACGTTATCCAGAAATCGAGATGCCTTCCTAATTGTTTGTTCGAACCTCTGCCAGTCGAATTCGTACCTTCCATCTGCTTTGCGTTTAACAAAGTTAGCTAGATTTATTGAACCTAGATTACATGATTCATTTGGATAAAGGGATTGCTCACCACAAGGATTTGTAGCTCTAAGTGGTCCGCCTTTAGCAGTGATGCAAGGGTTGTACTTATTTATGTTATCAAAAAAGATGATACCCGGTTCAGCACTTTTCCATGCACTTAGTGATATTAGATCTATTAAGGAGTGTGAGTCGATTTGCTTGATCGGTTCATGAGTCCTTGGATTCCGAAGAGTATACTTGCCGCTTTTATCTTTATCCATGAGAGATTGCCAAAAATCGTCCCAAATCCCTACGCTAACGTTAAAATTTTCGAATATGCCGGGCTTTGTTTTGGCTGTTACAAATTTCTCGATATCGGGATGCCACACTTCCAAGATGCCCATGTTGGCACCTCTCCGCTTCCCACCTTGCTTCACAACATCGGTAATGGTATCAATAATGCGCATGAAGGATGTAGGTCCAGATGCAACACCGGAAGTGGATGCAACTATATCTCCTTCTGGTCTTAACTCGGAATAGTTTATGCCAACTCCCCCTCCAGATTTGAAGATCATTGCTGCATCTGTAGATGATTCCATAATAGCCTGCATATCGTCTGGCATATCGAGAACGAAGCAAGCCGAAAGTTGTCCTAACCGTCCTCCTGCATTCATTAGTGTAGGCGTGTTCGGAAGAAAATCCCTTGAAACCATTAAGTTATAATATTCTTTTATCTTCTCTCCGTATGCTGCGAAATTGCCCTCAGCGATTAATTTAAGCAATTCCTTAAAGCTTATCTTCATTTGCCCAGCTTTGGCGAGTTCGCAATAATGTCTGATTACAGCTTCAAAATGGTATTTGTTCAAATAGTACTTGTCGATTTTTAGCTTGAGATCAAAGTCACTTACTTTCTTATAATATTTCTCGGCTTCTCCTACATCTATGCTGCAATTTTTATCCTTTGATAGAGTGAATACACGAGAATCGTGCAAAATGTCGGGGATAGAAATCAGGATAGCTACCCTTTCAAACATCTGCTTTGGACCCTCAATTATTTCATTACTATCGTTCCTCAGTAGATAACGAGCTGCCAATATCCTTAGAGAATTAATATCGAATGACTTGTCTACCTCATCCAAGACTCTCTTGTTTAAAATTTTCATCTTTTCGTCTCGAAGCTTGCGTCTCTCGTGCCTGTATAGGATAAATGCTTTGGCTGTTTCTGAAAGGCCCTCTTCGATAAGTATTGATTCTACAACATCTTGTACGTCTTCTACACTTGGGATCTCATGAGATCCGTAACCATGGTGTACTAATCTTTGAACAACTTTATCAGCTAGCTTTTCTGAAAGTGAAAAGTCTGGCTTGCCTGTAGCAACCAAGGCTTTATAAATGGCATCAGAGATTTTACCTACTTCGAAATCAACTTCCCGACCGTTCCTCTTCTTTATTTGAACGATCGGATTCTTTTTCTGATCATTAAATTCGGTAACTCCTGCCATTCGGTTATTACCGCATGCAAATAGATTTAAAAGTTAGCTTCGTGAAAATTAGATTGATTACGGGTTAGGAACTACCCACTAGTTCTCGATGACAGTTCTCCGATCTATTGAAAGCTCAATCTAAATTGAACAAATGTGGAGATTTACAATATTCACATCTTTGCGAACCTTTAATACTAGATCTATTTCCGCAGCTTCCGCATATCATGAATCTGATCGTCGGCCTGAAAAAAGGCAGACGCGATGCAGATACTAAAGCTTGTCTCAGTTGCTCTGGCGATTCAAGTTCTGTTACGTCCAAATTTACTGATAACCCACCTGTCAGAATATTCTCGATTGAGATACATTCTTCTATTAAAGGCTCAGAATCACCCCCTGAAATTTGGACTAGTCGTTCCCCAGGAATGACTATTCCTTGCGAATAAGTCGAAGGTTTTTGATTCGAAAGCAAGGATGCTCTACCATATTTATCGGAATCCAATACTGCAAATCTATGAGCACTTCCATCTGCAATCATCGATACACCTACCATGTTTTCACCGTAGTATTTTCTTTGATCTCGTGCCACATCTACTGAGGTCTTCAGGACTTTCTGCAATACTTCATTTCCGTCATTTTTAGGATGATATTCTAAAATATCATTCACAGACTCTCTTGCCCCCACTAGATTTACTATTATGCTAGTAGTCCCAGATTGCATGAAGTTCGAATGGTGAGTAAGCACAGGAAGAATCCCCTTTTCTATAAGGTCACTAACAGAATTCTTCCTAATATCAAGGGCAGCCAAGGCTGGCTTTATCATCATCGCAAGTCGGGCGCGAAAGTATGTCTCATCCTTGTTAGATTGGTAAGCAAGCCTAGGTAGGTTAATTGAAAGCGACTGGTGAGAAATCACGGCCTCAGACGATTTACCTCCAATCGATTTACGAATACCGCTATTTGCTCGTAGTCCAGCGTCGTGAGATAGGGAGATATTTCCTCCATTTCTAATTATTTTTATAACGTTATCTGTGTGATACTTGAGATTGCTTTGTTGAGCCTCTGAATTGTCATAAAGTAGAGAGACTCCTATCCGGGGTANCGGAGTGGAAATTACGTACTGCAGATATCCCATAAGCAATGCATTAACAAAATCAGCCTTTACCTTGTCAGCTGGAACCGTTATTGTGCAAACGGGTAACCCCGAATGAAAGCTAGGAGCTACCGAAGATAGCATGAGAGCCTTTGCGAATCGTGAAGCAATTTCGCCGGGCCCATTCATTTTTTCTAGGATCATAGGAATGATTCCCTCAAGTACAAATTCCATCGAAGCTTCTTTGCTCAACAGCGAGATTAATAATGATAAGTACATCTCAAACTCACCTGATTTTTCAATATCATGCATTCTAGTTACGCCTAGAAACTTACCTCTTGTATCAAGCGAGTTCATAAAATCACTAACGTTTAGAAAAATGGTGTCAGGGACTAGTCCCCATGTACCACTATTGGAAACATTCAACTCTCCAGCTAAATGCATGTCGGCAATGTCTTTTGGAAGGATGTTGGTTAGAAGATACTCAGAAAATAAAGATTGGCTTGCCTTCGACAAGAGACTGTCGAGTCCATTCCTATAAGAAGATGCGCTTCCCAACATCTCTGCCACATCACAGGCCGGAAGGCCCAACCTGGCCAACTTATTTCTATATTCTTCATGTCCATGCTCGATTAGGACAGAGTTAACGGTTTCTCGAATAAGAGGCGATGTCAGATAAACTGCTTGAAATTTATAGATTTTATTCTCAACTTCTTCTGTTATTTTGTGTGCTTGCTCTAAAGGCATATTTGCCTCTCTGACAAGTGACTGAATTATTTTGTTGGAATTAAATTCTTCAATTGAAGGCTTTGTAGTCCTAACATACATTTTTCCACTTTCGATAATCGAACGTTCTTCTATCTGTCTAGCAAGACTTAGCACGAGTTTACCTAAATTGGTAATTGTATAACGACGCTCCGCCTTGTTGAGTGCGACTAGTGACTGTCTAAGAAGTTTTCTCAAATGATAAGCAAATTTGCCGGATTCTTTTTTTGATTTAAACCCTGCTAAAGATTTTAACTCTGAATATGTGAGGGGACCTTTGGAATTTAAAATGCGAAGAATATCAATTCTATTGGGGCTAGCCATAACAGAAAAAATCATCCTGACTCGTTTAGATGCGGATTCCAATACTCCGTTTCTTGTTGATTCTGCCTGCATTAGATACTTATCGTGACTCACCTGTTCCATTGCACCCGTTATTATGACTAACTAATTAAAACTAATTTGTAAATTATAGTTTACTAATCGAATAGGAGAGTGTAATCTAGTGGGAGCCCAATACTTAACCTTCGATCATAATTTGATTTCTATCAGATCCTTCTTCCTCGTGTAAATGATTCTCCATATCCCGATGTTTGACTGTAGATGGTACTTCTGGAAGTTTAGTCTTTGCTTCGTTCTCGAGAACTCCTTCAATTTCGTTCAAGATTGAAAGTGCATCTTTGTCAACAGGAGATGAAAATCTGGATCCGAGATCTATTTTTACGTCTGAATTAATCAAAACGTCAGAAGTCATAGCTTTCATTTCTGAGAAGATGTTAGATGCAGCCGGGATGACTCTTGATATATCTCGTTGAATGTCTCGAATCATCATAACCGTAGGTTCAATAGTTTCCATAACTACCGCAAATTCATTGAGAGTGCTGAAACGGATTAGCATTACTTCCAATGCGAGACAAGCATTTTGTGTTGTCCTTTGAACATTTCGAATATTCAACAATTCTCCTGCAAGAGCTCTGGCCCTGGAATTATTTCCAGACTTGATATTAGCTGCTATTTGATTTTTAAAATTTCTATCTATTTTAGAGAATCTATCATGAAGCATCCGCAATTGGGAAAGTTGTTTGTTAACAACGGACGTAGCCCTTTCCATGTCGTTCCTGAGTTCTTGCTGATGCTGATCCATTTATTACTAAAATACGTTATTCAAAAAAAATGTTAAAATGAAACGTTAATCACTCTAAACAAATAGCTGTCAAAAAGCTAATCTACCAACCTACGGGTAATATCATTTTAGCAGGTGGTCCAACTAACCAGAACTGAAATCTGCCAGGTAGTGTGGAATTAGATATGTGATGATAATGATTCAAATGGATCTAGATTTTTTCCAATACCAAGCCATGTTTCTGGTCATAGTTTGATACTTTTACGCGTGATCCGAGTGGCAGATCTGAAGAAGATGCTATGCCTGGCAGAAAGCCGGATACCTTGAATGCAGTGTCGTCAACCAGAAACACTACCCATGCGTAGGATCCTGCGTCATCAAATCCCTCGGGCGCTACGGCCTGTATGGTATAGGTGACTACCCTGCCCATTCCTGCTAATTCAAAACTCTGAAATTTGCGACTAAAGCATTTTTCACAGAAGTACACTGTTGCAAGCATCAAATGACCACAGACAGTACATTTATTCGAAAGTATCTTTTGTCTTCTAGCAGAAGCTATAAACCTTTCACGAGGGCTCGAATCCTTTTCTTCGATTTTTGACAAATTCACTCAATTTACCCTTCTAAATATGTGAACAGCAGCACTAGCTCCAGTCGCTCCGAAATTGTGTGTTAGGGCTAATTCTGCATCTCTGATAGTTCTTCCTTCAGCCTTCCCGGTAAATTGTTCGAAAACTTCTACAATTTGGCCAATGCCAGTAGCACCTATCGGGTGGCCCTTCGATTTCAATCCGCCAGATGGATTGATAGGTATTTCTCCTTCCCTCGATGTAGCACCTTCTCTTACTGCACTCGCCGCCTCTCCTTTTTTGAAGAAGCCCAAATCCTCTATGTCAATAATTTCTGCTATAGTGAAGCAGTCGTGAACTTCGGCAAAATCGATATCCTTTGGTGTAACACCTGCCATCTTGTATGCTCGATTTGCTGCAGCCACGCTGCTGGGAATCGTTGTTATGTCCTCACGCCCCTGAACTGCAGCTGGAGACGCACCTCTTCCTGATCCAACTACCTCAACCAAAGGCCTGCCAATCTTCGCTGCGAAATCACCACTACAAAGTACGACTGCAGAGGCACCGTCCGAGAAGGGACAGCAATCATATAACTTTAAAGGCGACGCTACAACCGGGGATTGTAATACATCATCCACCGTAATTTTTTTTCTGACATGAGATTTTGGATTAAGTATCCCATTTTCATGATTTTTAACTGCAACTCGAGCCAAATCTTCCTCAGTGGCTTTGTACCTTGTCATGTACGATCGAGCTATTGATGCAAATAATCCAGGAAATGAAGCCCCGTTTCCGCCCTCGTAAAAGAAGTCAGAACAAAATGAGAACAAGGTAGTACTTTGAATTGTTCCAGTATGGGTTATCTTCTCTACCCCTGTTGCTAGAACGCAATCATAGAATCCAGCAGCGACATTCGCAAACGCCTCTCTAAACATGATAGAACCGGAGCCACATGCGGACTCTATTGACAGTCCAGGCACTTCTGGTATACCCAAATTACTCATTATGACAGGAGCCATGTGTACTTGTCTGTCGGATACCCCAAATACGTTTGAAATGTATCCGGCCTGGATGTCCTTAGGTTTGATACCTGCAGATTCGATAGCGTCTGTAGAGGCATTCATTGCAATTTCAATGATATCTTCGTTTAGTCTACCATATCGAGTGCTTCCAGCACCAAGAACAAAAACCTTATTTGGCATCACCAAAAATTGTTTGCTCGAGTTATAAAAAGGTTAAAGCGAGCAATATTTTTAACCACCGCTTAAATAGTGCATCTACAAAATAATGATGAATTACGGATTGAATTTTGCTTAACCTAATTCCTCCACACAATGGCTTTGGAGTTAGTGTGTTATTGAGCTCTCCCGCGTAAACGTACCAATATGTTTGCCGTATAAATCAATCCTTCGGTTCCTCAACAAGGGAAGTGAGTTTCTTACATTGTGAAGTCTGGATAGATCAATGTCAACTATTTCCATTCCTTCTCTATCTCCCATGTCTAGTATAGCTGCGCCAAATGGGTCTACAACCAAGCTCCTTCCTGAAAATGTTTTTCCAACCTGGTTCGGAGCAATTGTGTATAGCCCATTCTCAATGGACCTAGCTTTTACCAAAGTCGTCCAGTGATCTTCTTTCATAACCCCTTGAAACCAGGCTGACGGCATAACTAGAAGTTCTGCACCTTGAACAGCTAAAATCCTGGACATTTCCGGAAAACGAATATCGTAACAAATCATCATGCCGACGACTCCTACAGATGTCCGATTCGGCTCAGCAATATTGTTACCTGCAATAAACTTAAGAGATTCCTTGACCCCAAGGGCATCATAGAGATGCACCTTCCGATATACTGATACAATTGTCCCATCGTTGCTAATCAACACTGCCGTATCGTAGACCCGGCTGGTGTTTTTTGAGTTCCCTTTTTCATAGATTGTGGCTATGACGTGGATATTGCTAGTCTTTGCGGCTCTTCTTAACTCTAAAATGAATTTTCCGTTTCTGACTGACTCAGCCATCTCTTCCAATCTTTGTGATTCGTTACCTGATCCATAGCCCATTTGGAACTCTGGAAAGCATATCAGCTGAACTCGTTTTTGGCCTGCTTCTCTGATCAAATCCAGCGAAGCTCTTAGGTTTTCTTCCTTGTCTCCCGATGAATTCATCTGAACTATTGCGATAGGATGTATCTCCATGATCTAACCTTTAATAACCAAATTAAAAGTATGTTGGTTTGTCACTGGTAATGGTGATGATAGGTCCTTCATCCCCATGTCACATTCGAATCAAACTTTACAAAGGAAGACTAAATTCGCATTGGAGTAGTAATAATAATAATAATATCGAACGATCGCTATTGACATCACGCTTCTTTTTCCAGTTCTTTACGTCTAACAGCCTGTGATAATGAATCATGATCTGATATGTCATTACTTTAGCACTGCATAAACACCGCCAACTCCGTATGCGACGGAAATCAAAATTCTAGACACAAAAACTGCAAGGTCGTGGTTAAAAATTAAAGTCGTGTCAAACCAGATGGAAATAGGAATTGAAGCAAAGGAAATTGCGCCAACCAACATTTGGCCTATATTTTTTATTCTGCTGTATCTTTTTAGCAATAAGTATGTGGATAAATTGCCAGATCCTATTCCAATAAGAATGAAGTATTGGTAAAGCGATGGAAGAAGACCTATCGAAGCGAATGGAGCTGCCCAACATAGTCCATTCACGATCTTTGCACCAAGAGGCCAGTTCATACTATTCTTCATTCTAACCCGTACGTTGAACAATATACCTTTGAGTCTTCGGTGGTTGACTCCGAATGTAACAATGAAACTTGCCAACCAAATTAAAGCAATTCCGTATATTGAAACGTGGATGTTGGTTGCGATTTCGCTGAATATAGCGCCGCCGGCTATCGCAACAGCGATATAAATAAATAACATACCAAAGGCCCTGCTTGTTTCGGTTTGAGAATCGTTTTGCAAGAACGAGCACAATCTATAATCATAATTTATGAATGTTTACATGAATTCACGAGACTATTATCATCGACGTCGGATTTATTAATGAAATCAGAAAAGCATAGAGGTGGTTTTTCTATCTGAACAAGTTTGCACGCGCTGGATCTATTGTGAATTTAGAGGTCTTTTTTTCTTGAACTTTTCGATAATTGGTTAACAGACTGTGAAATTAAGACTATGAGAAAAGGGTATCTAAGTTGGACTATTGAAACATATGGCGTTGCATACATTTGATCGCACTCAGACAAGGTCCGATGCAGATCACAGAGAGTTTCCTTAAAAAAAGGACAGCTCATAGCAGGTTACTTTTGTAAAGAAGTGAATCAAGGGTAATCATGATGATGTGGTGAAATTACTTTGAAATCAGTATATTAAAGCTAGGGTGCAATCTTATACTTTCATACTTTCTTTCCTCTTACCAAATCTACGAAGTAGAACAAATAAGATCTTGCGTCTATCTTTATAATCCAAGGTATGTGAGATTCTGTGAAAGTCTTACGCATTAGTTCAAAGCCTGAATCCTTTAAGATGGCGCGAAAGGTCTGTCCGTCAATAATTCTAGTGGAATCGGACTTGAGTCTATAGTTATAGGGATCTGCAAATATGCATTGCGCATTACGCTTGAGGAGCTTGTGTATTGATAAGAGCAATCCATTTCGCTCAATAAGTTCTAATATGTTGAGCGCAAATATTAAATCAAATTTCATAGAACTAAATGGTGCTTGTAAGGCATCTGAAACGAAAAACTCAACATTTTCGAGTTTGGACGCTGACAATTTCCTCCTCGCTTCCAAGATAAACGAGAAGGAAAGATCAATGCCTAACGCACATGTACATTTTTTTGCTAATTCTAAGGTACTATAGCCCATAGAGCATCCCATATCGAGAACAACCATATGGCTTTTTGGTTTGACCAAATGTACGATTGTATCATAGAATTCATTTGGCTTTAGGCGCTGTCTCAACATCCTAAGAAGCTTATCATCTAACGAATAGCCATTTTGCAACCAGCCATAAGGAGCATACCATGCGCCCCCTTCCTCGTATCGATCATTTCTGGCCTGACTTGAACTAATAGATCTACCTCTAGATTTTAAGAAGTTCTTCATTTCCGAAGTCTTACTATTAACTAACCATCTGCCAAAAGTAGTTACGCGGGACTCGCAATATTTTACAAAGTCATTCACTAACACTGCTACTCCCTCTATTATTGGATAAGCAGTAAGACAGAACTGGCATGTAAGAAAGCCTTCAATGCACTCGTCGTTCTCACAGTAGAGAGGCCTTAGTGACAGATGTACATTAGGGCTGGAATGGTTCAGACATCTCAGATCGTTAGCGAAGCGTGTCATCATATTTATCGTCGCATATAACATCTGACTATTGAAAGTATCTAATTAGCATCTGTCAAAATCGTCTATTAATTGAGGAATACTGTAGATCAGATTTGTTTCAAACTAGCTGGCAATGTTTTTGATTTTTACAGTGCTCATCGATGTAAAGATCTAAGTGACCATGTTATAGACTAATCATGAACATTAGCTAACCAGATGAGATCAAGAAATTGCCACTCCCAACAGCTCAATTAGTTCGATCAGTATTTTCTTGAGCATTTCATTTAGCATTGTAATAGATGTGTTGCGATATGTCAGGGAATNCTGGGATAGCAAGTCTGTATACGGAGATAATATTGCACATGAAGGAATATGTGATGGCCACACTGAATGGGTCTAGAGAATGTCTGTCCATTTCGATCGTAGATGAGTTAATAAAAGTACAAAGCAGACTTAGTGGTAGTATGATTGAGCAAAAATTAGACTCTCTAGGCATAATTTTGAGAACTCCTCCAAAGACTATAGGGTCGTACTCACCAGTACTCAAAACTGGGAATCTGTTGTTTGTTTCTGGTCAATTGCCCATAGAATTAGGATCCAATCCACCAAATGTATTGTATAAGGGTAAAGTAGGGAAAGAGATTTCCATAAGGGATGGAAAAGAGGCCGCTAAACTATGTACCTTAAATGCTCTTACGCATTTAAAGGATTTCCTTGCTTTCCTTGACAACATAGAAAAGTTTGTAAAGGTAACTGGTTATGTGAATTGCGACTTTCTATTTACTAACCATCCAGAAGTAATAAACGGTGCGTCAGACTTTCTTGTAAATCTTTTTGGCCAAAGAGGAATGCATAGTCGTGTTTCCTTAGGAGTAAGCAGCCTTCCACTTAATAGTGCTGTAGAAATAGATTTTATTTTGGAGGTAGGCAGATGAACTTGCTGTATGAAGGACCAAGTTCGAATGAAATATTTTAAATCCTTTCAGAAATCATTTAACCCCTCATGAAACCTAAAACTAATCCTGCTGTGAGGCTACCGGACAGTGGTATGCCAAAATTGGCCAATGTGGTAGGTAGATGGTCAGTCCCTGGAATCCCCGTGCGTTCAAGAAGTTGGCCTGATGTTGCATTGCCAAGGGCAGCCAAAGAGGCATCTTGAATCTTACTCCAATTGACACTTATCAATTTCTGGTATTGGAGAAACATAAATGCTACAAAAACTAATCCTACTAGCACCAACATGACTTTCACTACCTTTTTAATGGCGTACCCGATCAGAAAGCCACTTATTCCTCCAAACCCTACAGAAGTTGCCGTTGAAGATAGAGAGCTAATGTCAATAACCATGTTTCACCAATGCCTATTATTCATGGTCACTTAGCTTATACCACCTCTGACTCTTTTGCATATAATGTTGTCGCGATAGAAAATTATGTCACTTTTTGAAGAATGATTCAATAGGTTATTCTAAATGGTTAGTGAGTTTGGTCTTTGATCCTTTCCAACTGGATAAGACATTTCCGAGGGAAAGTGCTAGTACCCCTAAAATGAAGATTGTGTCACCTTAATCGTACAAATTCATACTAATAATGATTAGCCCATATTTTATTATCTTCCTCTAGACCAATCTAACCTCAGCTATATTGTAAGCTCCTTTTTAATTCTTTATGGAGTTGGTAGCGCTGTGATGACCACTTTAAGTAGCGAGATAGCGGATTTGAAGCAATCGGTTAATTATTTTAGTTATTGATGTTGACCGAAGCATTTTAAGTTTAAATCCCTTCCATGACTGCAGATCTGGGGAATTGACTGACAATTATATACTTCCCAAAAAAAAGATAAAGGAATGGACGGTTGCTGCATCAATAATTATATTTTTGATTCTGACGTGTTCGATATTCGCCTTTTTTTCCTCTCTCCAAATTACACATGCACAAATTATACAAAAATCGGTCCCTCCTGAGCAAAAGTCAATAACTGGTATGAATAGTAGCATTACCCTAAAGTCAAACACAAATCAATTTCCAATAAAATATCATATTACGAGCGGTAGAATCAGCGGCATCTTTATAGAGCGAGATAATACTACTCTTCTACTTAACCTTTCATCTGCCTCAAGTGGAACATTAGTTATGGACCTTCCTCGAAACATTATAGATTCTAAAGGGCCAAGAAACGTAGATGAGAACTTTACAGTATTTGTTGACGGCCAATACATTGATTATAATGAAATTAGGGCCAATTCACAATCTAGGACTATAATGTTGAATTTTAATAACAACCCCTCAGTAATTGAGATAAGCGGCACTCGTACAATACCTGAATTCGCAGATACTGCCATTGTAATATTTGCAATTTCCATCGCTGGATTCGTGATTTGTGGACGTAAGTCAAATTTAAGATCTGAAATATTCAGAAGATAACATTCTGCTAATCCAACAGGGGAAATAATAATTTAAACATCAAAGTTACGCTTTAACGTAAGCAACAATCGGAAGGTTAAGCTGGTTAGTTAAAAAGTGGAAGCAGGACATCACACTACTTTAAATCTCAGATGGAAGATACTTCGTAGTATTTGTTCAAGTACCAAGAGGAAGGAAAGTATGCTATGAGGTCTACTCCCTACCAAGGATCATCGATGATCAACATTTGTGATTTGGAATTAGTAGGAATGAAAATTGAACAAGATAGTTTAGTTATCAAACTATCGAAGGAATATTTCCAACAGGAGGTAATTGAAGATCTTGCAGCACAAAAATTACTAATGAGCTGTACTATCGCAAATTTAGTAGGCCATAGAATCGTAGACCATGCAATTAGGCTGAAGCTTGCAAAGCAAGAGAGTATAAAGACAATTTCGGGTGTTCCGTTCTTGATGATTTATAAATTCCGATTTGGATGATAAATTGGTAGGGCACAGGAATATAGGTGTTGAAATGAGCTTTGAACAACTAATCAAGATGCCTCAAGATAGAATAGGCGTGATTATAGGTAGAGGGGGTAAAGTCAAAGATGAGATCGAACAAAAATGCAATGTGGTGATTGAAGTAGATAGTGAAAACGGCGATACTCTCATATCGGCGGGGTCAGCCAGTTTAGCTGAATCAGGTGTTTTCAAAGCTATAGAAATACTCTCAGCAATCTCGAAGGGTTTTTCCCCAAATCGGGCATATCGCCTATTTGGGGAAGACCTACTTCAGTTTATAGATATTAGATCGTATGCCGGTAAATCTGACCATTCGACCAAGAGAATAAAAGGCAGAATCATTGGCAAAGACGGGAAGTCCAGGAAGACGATTGAAGAGTTGACCGGATCCTCTATTTCAGTTTATGGGCACACTGTTGGCTTGATTGGTTCTTTCTACGAAATAAGGTTGGCAACCGAAGCAATTTCGATGATCTCTAGAGGTAGCCCTCATAAAAGCGTGTATAACATGCTCCAAATAGCAAGGCGTAAGACAAAGCTAGAAAGATTGAAATTGTGGGAACAAGATTCTCCGTGATCACGCCGTATTAATTTTTATTGTGAGGATGCCATTTCTATATTTAAAGTCAGAGATATTCATTTCTTCGTTCAGATCAAGCGGGATAGCCTTTTCAAAATTCTGACCACTCTTTACGTGAAGGGTGCCTGTTGTCAATCTTACGTCAATCTGATCTTCTGGTCCAGGAACTTCCGCAACGAATACCATTTCATTTTTGTTCCTCATAAGGTCGTAGACCCAATCCTTTGGCTCCATTTCTCCACTGAGAGCATAAGGTTCTTCATCTTTTACGGTTCGTTTCAATTCTCGAACCCAATAAACCATAAGGACGGATGCAATTGAAACGAGGATGAATCCAGAGTAGCCTTGGCTCATGTGTGTTATTAAAATATACATTACACCGAGGAAGAGCAGACATAATAGTGGTATGAAAAAATCAGTTGAATGGTCCGCAGAATATTTCTTTGAGTATTTAGCTATCTCTTGCCACCCTCCGTGATTTCTACTATGGAAAGTGTAATAAATCCGTTAAGATGGCGGTTATCTCTAGAAATTATGCCTGTCGATAAGTTTACCTCCTTTGAGAGCCTGCTCAGGGGGTAAGTTGGCACCAATCTAAGCTTTATCACCCCATCTCCTATAGGCCTTATGTTCTATCCCAAATTGGTCAAGAATCTTACCAACAGTGTGTGCTATGACGTCATCGATTGATTTTGGCCGATGATAAAATCCCGGCATTGCTGGTAAAATTATAACTCCTAGTTCGGCAAGCCGTATCATATTCTGTAAATGGATCCTGGACAAAGGAGTTTCACGAGGAACAATAACTAACAATCTTGATTCCTTAATACAAACCCCCGCGGCCCGGGAGATCAGGTTGTCGTCATATCCAATAGAAATGCTAGACAAGGTCTTCATACTGCATGGAACAATGACCATCCCATCAGTTTTAAAGGAACCACTGGAGATCGGAGCTGCCATATTGTCATTACTGTAATATTTGTTGGCAAGAGACTTGACAAAATCCACTGAGTGATCTGTCTCAATCTGGATATTTCTTTCTCCCCATTGGCTAATCACTAAGTGAGTTTCTATATCCAACCTACGCAGGATCTGTAAAACCTCAATTCCGTATATTACGCCCGAACTGCCAGTCAACGCAACTACTAGTCGCATTCCTTTGCCAGAAGATAAATCAAACTAGTTATTAATCAATCCGGTTACTGGTCGTCTTTCAAGGTCATAACCTATTCTGTGTTCTCAAAATTTATTAGAATTGGATGTCTTCCACCTAAGACATATGTTAACAGTGTTTGGAACAATTGCCCTAGATACTACTCGCACTCCTTTTAAGAGTGAATCGAATATCCTAGGTGGAGCTGCTACTTTTGCAGCTATTGCTTCTAGTATGTTCACAGAAACTTCTATAGTTGGTATTGTAGGTTCTGACTTTCCGGCAGAGTATCGGAATATTTTGGACAAGCGTGTTGACACTAGAGGCATCATAACAGACAATAGTGGAAAAACATTTCATTATGATTCATCCTTTGATTACGATTTGTCTCATAGAACAACTAACAAGACAGAATTGAATGTGGTCAAAGAGTTTGAGCCGGTTATTCCTACTGAGTATGCCCAATCAGAATATGTTTATCTTGCCAACAACGACCCATGCCAGAATATCAAGATATTGAAGTATTTCTCCAATCATAAACTAGTTATCTGCGATACGATTGAATATTGGATTTTGAATTCGAATAATCAGGTAGTTGAAATGATGAAAGCTGTTGATGGGGTTGTGATTAATGATGACGAGGTGAGACTATTATGTAAGAACACTAATTTGGTTAAATGCGCTAAAACGATTATCTCTTGGGGACCTAGTTTTGTTATTATAAAAAAGGGTGAAAACGGATCCTTATTGGTTACACCAAATCTAGTTTTTCCTTCTGCTGCATATCCATTAGAGGAGATAGTGGATCCAACTGGCGCAGGGGACTCATTTGCTGGGGGCTTTATCGGNTACATGGCAAAGCAAAANGATCTTTCTCTGAATACTTTGAAGGAGGCGGTGATCTATGGAAATGTCATGGGCGCGTTTGCTGTCGAAGATTTCGGCATTAGGAGATTTCTTTCAATAACATTAAAAGATGTCCAATCTAGGTACGAGGAATATCGGAACCTGACGCAATTTTAGATGTCTTGCACAAATTATGCGATAATTGCTGAATTGGAGAGTAAATTGATTGCCCTTTGTAAGCCAAAAATCGATAGCTTGTGCTTTTTTTGAGAGAATATGATAAATATCAATGGGTTCTATTATTAGGATGGAAGATCGATCCAAGAGACAGGCATATATAACTCAATAGGCAAAATTTTAGAAATCTGTCACACCGGTCGTGATATTAATTGAATCCACAGGTTGGTCTAAAACATAAGAGAACTCATTCCAATTTGCGTACCAAGCCCTGAAAAAATTAAGATGTTAACCACCAAAACAGCTAATACTGTTAGAACTGATATAGTTATTCCCTTGTACCCAACGGGGAGAATTTGTCTCTTTAGCATAACAACAAAGGAAATAGAAAGAAGTGCAGCGATAGACAGTGAAGATATTATGGTTGCATTTTCTATCATGTCCGCTGCT
>AF_2010_repII_A100DRAFT_1000009_pt1 | contig 35706 bp, 32 predicted proteins | sample AmaForreplIIA100_FD_9198 | JGI IMG/M metagenome (IMG submission 9198) | reverse complement strand
ACGAGATGCTCTAAATACAAAATGGAACGTAAACATTCTAGAACCAAGGGAAGGAATAGGAGGACATTGCCTGCCAAAGGATACGAAGATGTTCTTGCAATCATCTTCAAAGCCCATAAGGGGAACAATACTTAACGCAGCTATCCAAGCAGATCAGAGTTATAGAAATTATAGAGCAGATAGAGGAGCAGCGAACAGCTCATTAAGTACAGATTTTTTCAGTGAGGTGATCTCGTCATTACCTTCTAAAAAGCCTTCAAATCAGCTAGATAAGGCATAACGAACTGACTTAGATTTCACATTGAAGTCCATTAAATGAGTCTCTAGGTCTTCAACTGACTTCCTCACCCCAAAATTATAAGTGCACAAAATCGTGAAATCAAGGTATGTATATTAATAATCGAGTCTTTGATTGAAGATAGGAAGGAAACCTCCGTTAAGAGTCTTGATGTAAACAACATAGACAAGGTGGCTGAGTACTTTCTGCATCTCGCAAATCCTTGCCTATCCCAATTAGGATATGGGTATAGATTTAGACAGGATTTACACACTGGGAAGAGAGATTTAGTTGTTGAATAACGATTTAATTTCTCTATGACTTACCTAAACAATACACGTGATCAATGAATATTTGTTTATGGTAAGGCTCTTCAAGCCCAATATTCAAAACTACTACAGTCCGGAAAATAGCTAACTTGATGTAGTATTGGAGAGAGGGATGGGCGCTCTATTACGCTTATCAATAATCCATATCCGCGTTGCTCACATTTTCAACTTTAATTTGTACGCAGTTAATTTCTCCTCTCACTCCCTCATAAAATATGCCTTAGACGTTGTTCTGAGAAAATAACCATGTGCTTTACTTTAAGACCTATCACCTGTCTCAATTATTCATTTGTCAATCAAGTATAAACGTACACTACAAAATTATATGAGCTATTTGTGGCAAGCCTAACTTGACGAATAGATTGGTGTCCAGTCTGATCAAATGAAAAATATAGTTTCTCATGTGCTACTAATTACTAGTTCACGACAGAACCCAAGGCGCAATGGAATAGAATGGATTTTTATGTATCGAGCCATTATCAATATTGCTAGAAGACTGACTTCATATTTGGATCGGAACAAAAAGTGAACACAACCTTCCATTACAATTCTTACCAACCTCCGACATCATGTTGTCTTAGAATTCACCCCTTAGTCTTGCGGCAAGTTAAATTCCCATGTTATAGACTTCATCATTAATCCATTTAGAATGCACATCTGGAGTCATCCTGGATCGTTGACTTATCTCAACTGCCAGCCTTTCTTTTTTCCGCTCTTGCTAACGTACCCCAGTCCTTTTTCAGAATTCTGATCCAATTGTATAATTGTCCAGACTCCAGCTTTAATAAAGTGACATTGGCTTTTGACAGCAAGCAAGAAGCATCTTCTGTATAATCAGAGAGAACAACAATTCTCTTTATACCTATACTTATGGCCATCTTACTACATTCAAGACACGGTGCGAACGTGGAGTATAATGTAGCTCCCTTCGTACTGCCTGCATTTCCAAAAAGTGCACATTGAATAATTGCATTCGCTTCAGCGTGAGTACATAAGCATCTTTCCAAATGTTCGCCTGAATCAATCTCTCCGCGAACCCTTGACAAACACCTTTCGCACCCACCATCGAAACAATTTTTTATTCCAGATGGAGTTCCGTTATAACCAGTCGCTATTTGTCGGTTATCTTTTACGATAACTGCTCCGACATGCTTTGTTATACAGTTGGACCTGAGCTTTGCTATTTCTGAATGAAGCATGAAATATGTATCCCAATCCGGCCTCGTCATAGCTTTTTGCCCACGTCAAATGAGAACAGACGTATATTAGACTTTTCTGACCATGATCTCCTACATTCCAAAGGAATCAAGTTCTAGCTATTAAACCTGCTTCCGCGTATGGGTCAACCAATCAAAAAATTAATTTGTTCTTCCCAAGTCCTACTAATACAAAGATGATTACTATCTACTACTAAGCAATTTTTATTACTCCAGTCTCAAAACGGGACGGGAAAGCTAAAAGACCATTTTCCACAATAAATTGGATTCTGACTCGTCCTAGGCCAGGTATGATGGAGTTCCAGACAGATGATTGGTTTAGAGATCACTGTTGCTTACCTACACGGTCTTAATCTTGCGGCGCCTTAAATCGAGGATTTTCGAAAATGTCAGAGATTTTTCATGCAATGAATGATGCAAAACATGTAATTTTTTATAACCCTGCTTCACACTGTGATTCCCTGTAGATCTATGCGCCACTCAAGCCTCGAAATAGATGAAAGAAGGACTAGAAAAGTGCTTCTTGGAATATTTTACTTCTGCGCAGTAATGATGGCATCTATTACAGCATATGCGTTGTATGTTAGTATTGGAGAATATCTTAAAACGGGAAGGGTTGTAATCGGTGAAGTACTCGTGAATACAGAGTTCCCAGTCCATGGCGTTTCAAAACTTGTCACGTACCTAATGATCGTTTCTGTTGTGGGATGGTACTGCGTGACCAAATTAGGTGGGGAAAAAGTAAGAAACATTCCCGAGACTCTGAAATTGATTTTACAATTAGTTGTGCTGGCGATAGCCGTGATCTCGTTATATGAGTTCATCTATAATTTCGTAATTTGGGGTTCTTTGATAACGGATGAAGCAATGAAGGGTATTCTGAAATTGGATGCAATTAATATGCCTTATCCTAATCCCAAAACACCTTGGAACTTGGTATTTGCGACGAAGATGTCGTTGGCCGCACTTATCATCTCAGCACATGGATTTTATATCATGTCAAAGCCTAAGAAAAATGACAGTGAAGGGAGATAGTACCTCCTTTTAGATGGCAATTGGGTTAGGTCAAATTCATGCGTGAGCCCTGATTCTAATGCCCAAAAGATAACGCAAAATTATCTTGAGAAAAATAACTACTAAAGGAGAGTGAGTTCATTAGACTTGTCCAAAGACAACCGATTTATAATTTAATCAAGAAAATTCTTGTACAAATAAATCTAGACCTCTAAAAACAGAGTGCCATTTTCAATGCTGACTTTGAACGTCTGTTCAGGATCGAGTTTGGTGGGGAACCAGAGAAGGTTGCCTGTCGTGACATCCCATTTCGCACCATGCCAAGGACATGTCAGCTCGTTGTTATTTATATGGCCTTCATGAAGTTCCGCACCAGCATGCTTGCATATATTACTCATTGCATAATAATTTCCTCCAACATTCGCCACGAGAACTTCCTTCCCCCCCGCAGTAACATGGGTCAATTTTCCTTCTGGAATCTCAGAAGCCTTTCCAACGACTATTTTTACCATGCGACTTCATCTAGGTTACCATATTTAAAATCTAAGTTTGCTGCAACGATGCATCCAATTTTCAGATTTGGTAAGCTTCGTCACGTTGCAACACTAATCTATTTTCCATAATAGGTCTTTTGCATTGACATCTCCGTGAAGATCATATACGGGTGAGCGTTAGGAACATTCACGCTTGTGGACTTAGGAAGAGAAGCAAGGCCTTTTGACTATGAAGCCTATTTTCTGCCTCGTCCCACACGACTGATGCTTCACCGTCAAGCACCTCTGATGTGACCTCTTGACCGCGTTTAGCGGGCAGACAATGCATAAAAATAACATCCCTTCTTGCCAAATTCATTAAATGCTGATTGATTTGATACTTTGGTAAAAAGACACTTTCTCTTACAAGCTTTTCTTCATCGTTACCTATTGAAACGAACGTATCAGTTACTACTACATCTGCATCAGCAATCACCTTGAGCGGATCATCACTAATGACTAATTTAGCTCCGGTTCCGGATCCTATCAAATCTGCTAATTTCACCACTTCCTCTGACGGCCGATAGGCATCAGGGCAAGCGATTGACAAATTCATGCCGGTCTTTGCTGAACCTAATATCAAGTCGTTACAAACATTATTGCCGTCACCGATCCAAGTCACGTTTATACCCTTTAACTTGCCTTTTCTCTCTGAAATAGTCATCATGTCTGCTAATATTTGGCATGGATGGAAAAGGTCTGAAAGACCATTGATCACTGGAATGGTTGCATACTTTGCAAACAACTGAGTTTCTTCATGTTGATAAAATCTTGTTACGAGGTAATTTACATACAAGGAAAGGGATCGTGCTGTATCTTCCAAAGATTCCCCTCTAGAAAGTTGAATATCATTAGTGTTGAGTGAGACTACGCTCCCACCGAGCTGATACATTCCAGTTTCGAAGCTTACTCTCGTTCGGGTAGACGGTTTCTGAAAAATTAAGCCGAGCACTTTGCCTTTGAGCTGCGAATTTGATTGTCCTTTCTTTGTCTCTACTTTCAATTTGGCGGCTAGTTGTATAATCGATTGGATTTCGCCTGAAGTTAGGTCGATAAGGCTAAGAACATCTTTCTTACTCAAGGTCAAGATCTTCATCTGTCAGGTATATCGTCTCTTTTTTTGAACCATCTTCCGTTTTGCTCCCCAATTTGTTTACGTTTTCGTCGTGAACATCGACCTTATCTTCTGACTTCAGCTCGGTAGTATTGATGTCAGCAGGCGACCTATCGTTGTCCTGCTTACGTCTTTTGAAGAGCTTAGAAAATAAGCTTTTCTTTTCGGTGCTACTGAATTCTGGCTTTAGCACCGGGTTGTTTTCAACTTCAAAGTCCGTAGTCTGGGTAGTCTCTCCCTTTATGACAGATGTTTCAGGTTGAATGGATGTGCGACTCAATTTTGTCTCCTTTAGTGTGGGCTTGATTTCTTCGGTGCCAGGAGCATGTGTATTAAATCCGTTTTCGTCCTTCGGTTCACTCGAGCCCGTCTTAATTGCCGGTATTTCCTTCGACTTAATGAAAGATCCAGTTTCTGAAGATTCTGGAGTGAGTTTCCCCGTATCCAAAGGTTTCGAAAATAGTTCTAAATTCTCCTCGGGTTTGTGTAATTCCGATGATCCGTTATTTCCGAACAAGGATCTTATGAACCTACCTGGGTCGAATGGAACGATATCTTCGTAGCCTTGTCCAACTCCAAGGTAAACAATTGGTTTGGAAGTAGAATATACTATCGAAATTGCGGAACCACCCTTAGCATCAGCATCTGATTTCGTTAAAATAGCACCATCAAATCTTGTGTACTCAAAAAAATCTGTAGCTTGATTTAATGTGTCATTGCCTGCAAGGGAGTCACCTACAAATAATTTTAGGTCCGGTTTTACTACTTTCACTATTTTTCCTATTTCGTCCATAAGGCCCTTCGCCGTCTGCATTCTTCCGGCCGTGTCTATTAAGACTGCTTCCAGGAAGTGTTTTCGGCCGTAGTCGACTGCGTCCCTTCCAACTGCAGAAGGATCAGCGCCATATCTCTGGGCTATCACTTTTACTCCTAAATTTTCAGCATGCTGGGTGAGCTGTTCTATTGCTCCGGCGCGATGAGTATCACCGGCTGCGACGACTAGCGAAATAGCATTTTTGCGTAGTAGATTTGCTAACTTGGCAACAGTAGTGGTTTTTCCTGTTCCATTTATTCCTAGGAAAACTATAACGAAGGGACCACCCTTGGATTGACTTTTTTTTCTTATAGCACCAATCAGATCAATACTTCCAGCATTCTTGAGCATATCTTCAACGTATCTTTGGAATTTTGCTCTAATAAGGCCCTCTTTATCCTGATTTTTTTCTAACTTAAAGCCAATTAGCTCCTTTTTTAATTCTGTGGATAGATCATCAATGACCTTCTGCGCAACATCGCTCTCTAACAAACCGAGCTGCAAATCATACAAAATATCATCAAGATCTTGTTCAGTCAGGTCTTTTTGACCAAGACTCTTTGTGGCATTTGAAAATGCCTTTCTCAGCTGATCGAACATTTACTAATCTTATTTTAGACAGTTCTGGTGGGTGGAGGACCGCTTAGGCTTTGGTTACGGGCATCATAGATTTGGCTGTTGGAATTCGGTTCTGATGGTACACTAGCTTGGCCTGGCTGCTGCAAAATCTTGTTAATTTGCCCTTGAATCTGTTCCATGCGCATCGCTATTTGCTGTTTTTGACCGAGGAGCTGAGACAGAGCGAGCTCAAATTCCTTAATTCTAGCCTCGACATAATGTATAGAATCTTCTCTTGTTTTTTCTACAGTAACACCTGCCCCTAAATTAATCAACAATTTTTTCACAGGAGGTATAGTGGTCTTAACATACACTCCAATGCCAACGGGTGTCAACGCCTCAATATTTGATTCATCCGTAAGACTTTGAATAGCAGCTGAAGCTAGACGAGCCTCTCCTATTAATCTTGTTACCGTGGCCTCTCTATTGACAATGTCGTTCATATAAGCTTCAAGTATCCTAGATTGATCAACCAATTCATTTATTTTCTGCTCCATACTCGAGTGTTGACGATTAATTTCGTTGCTCATCTAAGTTAAATTTCCGTAACTATCTTATATTTGTGACTAGAACCGTGACCCATAATTTGTAGTTTGATGGTTAAGGCCAACAATTAATTGAACAACAGCGCGACGTCAAATACAAACATCACATCCCATGACCGATCTTTCCTCATGATGTATACGAATATGTCAAATTTGTCTGGTGATTCTGCTTGAGCTCTTGCAATAAGATTACTTTGGTTGTGGCCGTGGTCATTTCTCATCTCACCTATATGGATTGGTGAAGTGTATTGCTTATTAAAAATATTATAAATTTAGAAAAATATCGCACCAACCAAAATAAAAGGGACCGAAGATTATGTAATTTAAGGTCAGTGTATTTGTCTTAAATTCATGTGCATAATGATAGTATTAACAATCTTTCATTCATCATACAATGAGAATAACTTCCATAAGAAAATGTCAAAATGGGAGTTATTTAGCTATTTTGAGAGGCTTAGTCTAACCAACACCCCAAATTGGATACTGTTAGACTGCATCCTAGTCCAGTTATTTTTTTCATTGGGGTATAAGATCAAACGATTTCATGGTATGAGGTAGTTCCTCTAGGACATCTGTCGCGATCATGTGTAAGCCTACTCTGTCGTATGCAATGTTAGCAGCCAGCCCATTTAGATATACGCCCAGTATACAAGCATCGAAGGGATCGTACTTTGTAAGAAATCCTGCCACCAGGCCTGAGAGAATATCACCCATACCTCCAACCGTCATTGCCGGAGTACTCCTTTTAATCGTAGCAGTGTGACCAGTGACCCCATCAGAAATTATGTTTGTCGATCCCTTCAACACAATTGTGATTCCATAATCCTTCGCGGCTTTTTCCACATTCAATGTCTGTATCTCCTCGTTCGCGCCAGCGTCTTTTTCAAAAAGTCGTTTATATTCTCCTACGTGTGGAGTCACGATGCTAGAAGTTCCCGAAATTTGCTTTAATACCTCAGGTATCAAGGCCGAGGCATCAAGAAGAATTCTCGTATCATCATTTAGGAGTTGCGCTATTAATGAAATCAATGCATCAGGCTTGGATATGCTCATACCCATCCCTACGGCAGCCGAATGGGCCTTCTTGGGGAGCATTGCCATCAACCTATTGACCGCACCCCCAGTTAATTTATCGTCAGGCAGGGGTAATACAATTAGGTCTGGAGAATAAGATCTAACCGTAACCACATTTGACCTGGGTGTGGCTGTAAAAACCAGGTCAGTTCCAGATCTCAACGCTGCCAACGAGGAAAACATAGGTGCTCCGTGATAAATTCTACTTCCACCTACTACCAAAACTATACCATTATCACCTTTTCTGGAGTTAATCGACCTTGGCTTTATTAGTTGTTTAATTAGGTCGGCAGTTATCTCTATTTTTGTCGTGAATATTCACCTCTATTTAGCATGCAGGATATAGATGATAAACTTTACCTGCAAGTTCGTTGGATTTTTTCGTATCTAGACAATAATAGAAAAATCCTCAATATTGAGTTGATTCCAAGACTTGTGGCTAGTTCACCACAGGCCAAAGTAACTTTAATGAATATCAATATTATTGATGCCATTATCCGGCTAAGATCACGATACAATGGGCCATTGGCCGTGACATGCCTAGTTGGATCAATTGGTATTTGTTGAGTCAAGGCAAATTGGCGCTAATAAGAGGATATAGATGATAGAATTCTTTAGTTCAGCAGCTTCTCACCTAAATAGATCAATTGACGCAAATTAGGTTAACAGATCAAGCTAAACTGCATCTCTATTACTTTGTGTAATACTCGCAATAGTTGTATGGATGTGGGCAGGTGTTTAATTTACATGTATTAATTTGAACTGGGGAAGCTGAGTTTAGGTGCGCTTTGGGTCAATGTTTTCTGTGTCAAATCATGGATATTTTCATCATATCGGCTAGTCTAATGGCCATTCCGTATCGATCCTCTTCACTTTTCATGTGCCTGTATATACTTAATAAGTCTCTCCACTGTTTAATAATCCTGAATTTCCCTGCGATTTTAAGTTGAATAAATTTATAGACTGATGCGTAAATCTGAAATTTCTTTAAAACTGCTTCACGGTATGTCTTTAGATCAAAATAATGTTCAACGAACAGTTCTGCACACCACGAGGCAGGAATTATCCCCTCTCCGAGTAGAGCGTAGACAGTACCAATGGATTCACCGACCCCAACTGATTTCCTTCCGTCCGTAAATGGTTCACAGAATACAGGTGGGGTAATCCTAACAGGACGACCGACCTTACCTATAACCTCGCACTGATATTTTTTCAAGAATTGTTCAACAAAACTATTGTTGTGCTTTCGCTCAAAGTCGCCGGCACCAATATGTGCGTAACCATTTCCAAGAGGAAAGTACCAAAAATAGCCGGTCATAGACGGGAATGCCTTCAGGTAATAGTCATCATAAGGTTCTTGACCCGTCCTGTACTTGACCTTATATTGGACACAAGGGATCCATGTTTCAACTGTCAATCTAGGAAGATAACTTCTATGAAAACCGGTTGAGTCAACTATTACGTCAAAATCGTTCTCAAGGCATTCCTTCCTGGGAGCTCTGCCAAATTCGATCTTAGTGTTTCGAGTCATGTCTTTTATCAACCTAATTTTATCGTAGTTGACCATTCCTTTCAATCGAATATCTATTTGTTTGCCTGACCCATTCCCACGATCAACGATCATATGTTTCCCATCATGTAAAATATAGTCCTCAAAGTTCAATCCACATTTTTTTACTAAACGTGACATCTCGTGCTTCGATGTTGCCCAAGCGCAAACAGCATCATGATCTTTTTCAAGCATTCGCTCAAAACCAGTAACCTGGATATCCCGTGTTTCGCTAAATCTATTCATAAGATAAGCACCAGCCACACCTATGCCAGCGACGGCGAGTTTCATGAGCAATTGTATTTGATATTCAAGTTCAATAAAAATATTTAATGAACTGGCTTAAAGTACCAGATCATTAATATGACCATAATTCATGATAGTTCTAACTGGACATGGCGTTCATATAATGCCGTTATGTTTTGATCACTCTTGGACCGATACCTTATAGACCGAACGAACAAAACCTTACATAGATATGCTCGCTTTCACGGTTCGAAGTAGGTCTTTGGCTGGACCTGATCACTATTTATCTGACATTTCGTTAAATGAGCCTTATGAAGTTCCCAATAAGTGAAGAAAATAATTCCGCAAGAGAAATAGATGCCGCTTTTGACGCTGTAAGGGAAAAATACCTATCCTCTTTAAATCCAGCGATCAAAATGACAATGAATAATGTGATGATTGGAAATGGCAGCATAGCTCAAGTAGATACTTTTGAACCAGAGAAAGTAGTAAATTTTTACGAATGCTTTACAAATTTTCTTGACGGGTGGAAGACTACTGGTATCTCAAGATTTAAAACCGCTGATCTGCATCGGCTATATTGTCAATTTTCTAAAGAAATAAGAGGTTACACACTTTTAGGATATTTTGGAATTCAATATCATGCTCTACCTTACTTTAAAGTAGATATGCAAGTCATAGACCTACAAAAGCAATTAAACCTGATCACCAACGATGCTGGGATGGCATTTACGACTATTGCAGCTAAGGGCGATCAAATCATTCGAGGTGAGCTAGAAAAGATTGGGTATAGAAACATGAATATAGAAGAGTTGCTTGTAAAACTAATGGAAGACAAGGAATTAGTTGATAGCCTTGACAAGAAAGCTTCAGCAGTTGAAAATGAATTTCCCAGGTTCCAAGAAATGTTTAAGAGGAGAGATAAATTGCTTTCTGAACTGAGCAACTTAATGATAGAGGTTTATCAAATTTTGCCTGAATCGATTGACCACAATAAAATGGCTCAAGGCGAGGAAGGGGTTGTTACCGACATTAGTATTGAGAAAATTAAAAGTCAGAAAACAAAAGAAACTGATTCCTTCTTTAATGTTAACAGAATTTCGAGAGAGGACACGAAACTAATAGTTGCTGCTCTGTTTGAATTCGAAAACGCATTTATTCAAATTGAATCTTCTAGAAGGAAATTGAATTGTTAAATGAAGTAGAGCACTCTCTGACCTACCCTTTCAGTCCTCAAGCAGCTATTAACGATAGAGATTATATTTTAGTTTTAGGCAAGATCTTTTAGTGACTGTCCCGCGGTCTTATCGAGAAAGAATTTACATTGTAAAGGACATAATACTCAAATTAGTTGAATACGGCGAATTAAACCAGACAGCTCTGATTAGTTGCTGCGGTTTAAACTTTAAGAAGCATTCACCAATTCTGATGAAATTGGAGTCAAAGGGCTTAATAAGACGCCAACAAATAGATATGGGTAAAAGGGCTGTTACAACGTACAGCCCCACTCAAAAAGGAATTGAATTTTCCAGACGCATTTTGGAACCATATGAGATTATGTTCCCTAGAAAGGAGCTAATTGAAGTGGAACCGACCTTAGTTTCAGTTCTGTGCTTGATCTAGGTCATACTCCGATTCTATCGATCTATCCATTTCTTCCTTTTGCTTTGAATAGATCACATACTTCTTATTCCAAGAATAAACTGACGCGCACTGCCTGATCTCTATCACAAACCAGATGCTAGAAAGCACAATAATGCTAGTTAACATTATGAGAAGAAGAAATCCGAATTCCCTTTCTTTATCAAGTATGGCCAAAAATGAAGGTGCTGTAGTAAATATATCGAAAAATCTCCAGCAACTGGAGCCAAGATTATTGAAGAAAGTGACGAAAATAGAGACAATGCTAGAGTTTTTTTCTCTTCTGGCGCATTTGTTCTATAAAGCTATCGATAAGAAGCGTCACATTCCGAGAGGTCGTATTCCCCTGGTCTTCTTTGTCGTCTCCGCAAAAAGTACCCCTGTCCTTTCATTGCATTCTATATTAAAGACCTTTACGCTCTTCGCTTGGAGGTCATTCAAAGGGCAATACCTTAAATAAATCTCTGGCTTCTAGAATTGAAGTTTGCCCGTTTGAACTCTAGCTGAAAGTGAGCTGCAATATTGGGCTAATTTTATCATAAGAATTACAAGTAATGGGCATAACATTAGTTTTGCTTGGGGAATGCCAAGAGGAACTCCAGTCGATTAATAATACTAAGTCAAGAAGAGGGAAAAATCATGCATCTAGTATTAATGAACATACTATTGAGAGTGACCATTAGTCTTACCCTGAGGGAAACAGATATGTAAGATTGCTTGATCAGGATTGACAATCCATTGCAAAAAATCTTAATTCGAGCGCCCAGAGAGATCACAAGCAAATTAAGTGAACTTCTGAGAAAACAATATGACATTCAAACTTCTACCTATGACCATTACGAGGCGCGGTCCATTTGTGAGATACAAGCAAGGGTATTGAGCAAGTGGGTTACGATTTGTAGGTTCTCTCCAAACGAAAATATACAAGACATACTTACTATGTTCAAGGTAAACCTCCAGATTCAGAATAGGAGATAGGCCATATATTTTGCCGTTTTGAACCCTTTAATCTAATGATTGCTATTTCCCCATTCTCAAGTTCTCTAAATTGCCTAAATGTTAGCACTTGCGCTGATCAAAGTAAGAATTTAGTTCTAACAACTTCCTAAGGATATATACTCAAGATAATTAGGTTTGTACTTTTACGACCTTTTCACTGATCGAAGCTGATGTTTATACATATTAATTAACTCCTCAACTGTCGTTGCATCTTCAGGATTTTTATCTTCCCTTATTCTTCCGGTAAATTTCGGAAACCTTAGAGCTAAACCATATTTCTCTCTAATTGAGCTATATCCAGCATGGTGTGAAGGGCTGAGAGTGATCTCAGAAGCGCTAACTTCAATAACTATCTTTGGTTCAAACCATACATCCATTCGCATACCTGAATCAACTCTGGGATGTCTGTGGGTTAACTGGATCTCTTCCAAGCTCTTAAAGAAATACTCAAGATGATCATCTGTGAACCCAGTCCCAACTTTACAGGTACTTCTGAAGATATCTGAGCCTCTGTCGTACGATGCGAGTAAAATTGCACCGTATTTTCCTACCCTTCGACCCCTACCATATAGTGCTCCGACTATAACCAAGTCCAGAGTGTCAGCAAGATCGCTTCGATACTCTCTTTTTAATTTAGTCCAAGCAAACTCTCTGGCACCAGCTCTATACACGCTGGAGAGTTGCTTTATCATTAGACCTTCGCACCCAATCTCTATAGCTTGGTTCATTAGTTTCTCGACATCTTCGCTATTGCTTACAATTCTTTGAGAAACGAGGGTGACCTTTTCTATTTTATATTTTCTCACAATCTTCTCTATTAAATCACGCCTTTTTGTATAAGGCAAAGAGGTTTTATCTTCTCCTCGAAAGTACAAAATGTCAAAAACATTAACCATGACAGGATACACTTCAATTGCCTCCTTGATACCATGTTTTCGTCGACGATGCATCAATTCCTGGAAAGGGAGAAATTCGTTTGTTTGTGAATCGACAGCTACTATCTCAGCCTCCAATATTAACTCGCCTATTTTGAGCTTTTGGATCGCTTCAACAACATCTGGATAATGGCTAGTAATGTTTTCTAGTCTTCTTGAAAAAAGCTCGACCCTATTTCCTCCTTTGTGAATCTGGACCCTCTCTCCATCAAGTTTGTACTCTACTGCTCCCGAGTGTCCATTTAATCGTTCTATTGCTTCCTTAGCATTTCTCACTCTTTCAGCCAACATCGGTCTTATCGGTTTATGTAAAGTAATTCGCATGGATCTGAGAGAATCAAGTCCCGTAGTGGCTAATGCTTTAGCAACAGCTCCTAGATCACTAGATATATTGTATGCATTTTGTATGACAGTTCTATTGGCTTTGTTGTCTGTAAATGATAAAGCCAATGCATCTATAACAGTGAAATCTGCGACACCGAGCCTCAGTGTTCCCATTATGAATTTCATGACATATCGACTCTCTCTGGAGGACCCACCAGTCAACAGACTACTTACGAGCTTCAACTTGGCCTCTTGTGAACCTGGCCCCTCGTAATGAGCGGCATTATCCAAGGTCTGATAGACTCTTTCCACAGTCATTTTCTCTGAAAAAAGGGTTCTTTGGTTTTTGGATTGTAGTGCCGAACCGACTGTATCTCCCAGGTCGCCAGTCTTTCGATATAATTGTTCTATAACCCTGACAGCCATCCCTGAGGATAAAGAGATTGCTCGTATAGCCAATTTCTCAGCTAAACCGAGTTCTACTCCTTCATAGTCTGGGTGAAGCTTTCCCTGTATAAGATAAATCACTAGATCAATGATATTGGTAGGAGTTTTCTTCAGTAATAACACCAAGTGATCAGTCAGGGCTAGTCTGCTCGAAGTTTTTTCCATATTCTCAAATGCTTCTACGATTATCGAAAAGTCCAATACTCACAGAACAAGACCACTTTTGGTTTTTAAATTATTCATTCCCAAAATGATCCATCATGATAACGAATTCTCAATACCGGAGTACTAAAAAATACTAATTTACCAAATATGCTAGAGTTTCCAAAACCCATGAGTCGAACATATGTTATAAGCGTTACAACAAAAATGACTTGGGCCTAATTGGACTGCTCCATTAACTAATTTGTGGCTATATTCATTGAATGCAGGTCAATACTTTATTAGATTGTAAATTTTGATTTTTCTTTGCACACCTCCTTTCCATCAATTAGAGTGAAACCGACTCGACATTGGAATGTGGAGCTCCTTCGAAATCACTACTAATTAACAGTGGACTCAGAACTCTTTAGCTGAATCCTGTTATAGAAGAGCCACCTGATTTCGGGGCAGCTAAAACTAGCTCTTAATGCTACGTATTGGGGAAGACCTTGGTTTACATTCGACTAAAAATCAAGTCGTACCGATTTGGGACAAATCAAAGCTATAAAGCACAATTTTTGTAAGTATCACAGAATCGAGAGATTTTCCTCTTTTCTATGTGCAGACGGGACGTCAAGGATGAGTCCATGAGCTCTTTTGTGAATGAGTAGAAAATTCATACCCTTTTCTGTGGTCTTGAAAGTACGTTCCCCATCGATGTATTCAATAAGCCCTTTCTCGATTAACAGACGTACATATTCTCTAGTTAGCGAGTGAGAAAGATAAACATCATACATAATTTTGGTTAATCTTACCCTGTTACCATTAGCGCTTTGCAAGATTTGTGCAATTATTTCATTCCTGTCTCTATACTTCACAAATATAACGTGATACCTGTCCGTTAGATAAAAGTATCGCTATGTTCTGGTCCTTGATATATAAGACGGCTATTCTAATTTGTAAGATAGCTTCGTTAGCTTAAGTTAGTTCCTACTTTTTTTTGTATACTTTGGGCCAAGTCTTCATCTGAAAGCAATTCCGGGTTTGAAATATTTAGCTTCGAAGCGATCCCTTCTAAGTTCTTCCTTCTATTCTGTCCCTCATCAGTCTTTTCATGAACTTTATTTAGTTCATTTTTAGCCTCCAGTTTGGCCTTTTCGTACTCGAATTGGGCACGTCCCATGGTCCTGAAAAATTCTGGTAACTTCTTGGATCCAAACAGTAAAATCCCAGCCACAATTACGATGATTAATACATTCTCGTAGCCCATTGCTCAGAACCTACACTATTACATGCGCTAAAATCCTATTTCTATTTTTCTAGTCCGGCTCTGATTTTCGGATTTGTATTCGTGGAAAAATTTTCCCAAAAAGGCTATTGCATTTAATCACTCGCGGAGACCGCATACAAATCGATGGGTATACATGACACTCGAATAAAGCAATAGATTCCAGAACGTTTCATCTAGACTTGCTGTGTAAACCCAACGTTAATCAAAATTCCAATTTTAATGAACCTTCGATTACAATGAAAAAATTTAGAAATATCAAGCAGCAAAGATCGTACACCTCATCAGACGAATATTCTCGCAATTCTTGTAGTTTCATGTAGCTACCTAACCATTAAATTGATGTTACAGCACCTTTTGCAGAGTCGAAGAAGCTTCATATTCAGTTTCATTGCTATTCGCGCTGCAGTCATACTGTTTGGATCTAATTCCTTAGCAAGAACCAAGCCAGCATTTGCTCACGAATAACACGACCATCACCACTTCTATTACCGCTAGTCAAACTAACAAACACAAAAAGCAAGGGCTGAAACAGGCAGTTGTAATATCCTCAATTTTACGAGCGAATCTAAAGGAGGGTTGAATATTAGCTTGCTTGCAGTCTATGGGAAGAACAAAGGGGGAGCCTTAGAATATCCCATCATATTCTTTTCCAATCTCAATAGTTCAGTTTCTCACAAATATTGCCTCAGATTCGCGTTGGATAATTATTACATTTCAAGGATAACCCAGTAATAATAATCCAAGTTTGGGTTTAGTAACTTTGGATGATCTTGTAAATAAACTAAAAGGCATCGGCGTTCTGACATCGAAATACTTGTGGCATATGTATGCCTGTATCAAAAAATATTAGTGTAAGCTTCACGTCCATGGTCCTCGAATCTTATTCATTAGAACCTAACACCAACGATCTTTGATTTGAGACTTTTACAATCCGAAAAAAAAGACATGCAATCTTTTTCATCTTAAATCCTAGATCTCAGATCTCTGATAATTTTTTCAGAACATCCAGTTTGCATCTGTTTTCAGTAGGTCTCATTAGTCTCATATTCAATGGGTTCATAAGAAGTATTATGCTACAGCCACATAGTAATTCTCCAATTAGAATTTGATCCTCAGCACTAATATAAGCTGAAAACATGTTTCTTTCTTAATAAAACAGTTGGACCTCGAATGTCTTGATACATAATATAATTTTCACGTTGGTACACCATAGTTTATTCCTTCATAATCCTTTATTCAAGTCTTCTTAGAAGCATATTGATTGAAAGTATCAAAGCAAGTTATCCAGCTCTTGCGGTAGGATTAAAATTCATTCAATATCACTTCATTTTCGAAATAATACTATCTTTTGATAGTATATGTATACTCATTAATACTAATTCGCTAACTCACATTTCTAAACAGATATCCATTATTTCCAATTTGAAACGCTTTGTTCTGGGATTGTGGGTTGCAAATCAGAGCCATAAAAACACAATTAAGCTATTCTATTTTGGTGAAGTGGTCCTAAAATTCTTATTGCTTTGGTCACGAATTTGATCAGGAAAGACACGCCTCGTGGTATTTTGATACAAGAAGATCGTCCTTTCCTTGGCTCCAATATTCTTCACCAACATGATAATCAGGTGGGCCTTTAGGTAGGTACTCTACTCTAAAGATGTTTTTGTTTTCTTCTAGATGCTTTCTGATTATGACTGAAGCGTAAGGCTGAGTTGCTCTATCTATGAATAGAAGTAATTTCCGAAACTTTTTTTGTAGTTCCTTTAGGTACTTTAGTATGCCCAACATGTGGATCTGTGATATTTGTTTTCTGCTACTCTAGCTGCTTGTCAGTTATCCGCAAGTACACGCCTAACAAGATGTAGACATTCGTCTCAGATCTATAGGCCGCGTCCAATAGTTTAACCCCATCGACCAATAGACAGTACTAACACTCAGGTAAACCTGTTATGACCAAAAATAGGTGATAATTGTATGAAATTATGTTAGGCAGTGTAGGCATCACTGGGTCGATGGACATGACACTTAGGAAAGCGAAGTGTACTGACATGCAAGCGCCTTATCTACCTACAAGAATTCTGGTGATCCGACTATGAGTAATCATTAGTTGTAGAGAACAACCGATGAAGACGTAGCGCTTAAACTTGCTGGTCTTTTCTCAACTAATTAATGATCGTATTCTTATTATCTAACTATTGATAACTATGTTCTACTAGTGAGTTGGTTAGAAGAGTAACATCTATTGGTATATTAGGCATGATATTTGCTGTTGCTGGAGGGATTGTATGGTATTTTCAACAAAGGTTCTTGGGTCTTATTTTGTGGGGCATCGCTGTAGTAATCATTCTAAAGCTTAATAGAGACAAGAAGACACCTGGCAGAACAACAAAGAAACCACGATGAAATACTTTACAAGACATATGGAACTTGATTCCTGCAGCAAGCGTGAGCTTAATTACATGATGTGAATATCAAACCATTAATGTCCATAAAAATAACAGAGAATGGAAGAATGCGCAGTAGTAGTCTTGAGATTGCAACAAATTGAAATCTTTAATGTTGTAATTCTTGCAAAAGATCCATGTCGTTTCTATAAGTTAGAAGTCAGGCTCTGTAATGTTCTAATATGATTTGGTACTAGTTTTAGCACGTTGCTACTAGATTTGGCACGTATCTGTAGATTGAATCCCCTTCTTGAAATGCTCACTCACAATAATCTGATTTGTTGACCCTCAAATAGTTGTACGACTTGTCGGTGCGGATAATTTTTCCCTCTATTGTGATATCTAGCTGCATTAGTCTTGCATTTTAACTCACAAATGTACCAATTGTGACCATAACAGCGAAATAATTACTAATGAAATAATTACTAATATGGAAGATAACACATTATTCTTTCTACTACGAAAAACGCTTCAAACTATCACGTACATTTTGGTGTGCGCACCCTTTTATTCTATTACAGCTAGAGGTAATCAGGAAACTTTGATGTCACAACCTGCTTCATACACCAAGTTATTATTTTCACTGAGTTTCAGCATACTTTTAACAACAGTGGCCCTTTCCACAGCGGCCGTGGTTGCTTATGCACAAAAGCCTCCTGCAGCTTTTCCAACGACCTTAGAGAAGACAGGCGGACATATAGTAAAAATCACTTCTCCCGCTAGGGGTCAAGAGGTTCCGACTGGGGGTAATCTATTGGTGAGAGGGATTTCTGGTGGGAATGAAACTACATTTCCTAACTGCAGAGTATCAGTTATTGTGAATGGAATAAAACCATACCAAAACGCGACAGCTACCGGTAATGGCGGAACAAATGATTTCTCAACTTGGAGCTATAAGATTCCAGCTACTTACGCCGTTATGAAAGAAGGGCAAAACAAGATAACAGCGAAACTATCTTGCAAAGATAATCCTGTGTCAGCAAGACATAACAGTGTGAATGTTACAGGAATTGCAAATAATAAAACTGCTATTATTACCCCGATTTCTTCGAAAAGTATACCTGCTAAGCATGGTTTCACACAATATCCAAAAACATTGTCAATTTCCTTCAACTTGGAAAACCCCATTAGCAGTGGACGTAATCAGACCATTGAAACAACAGTTCATGATGGTTCGAATGCTACCATAGCGGGAGCAAGGGTTAATGGAACAGTCACTAACTCTGCTAACACCCTTGTAAGCAATTTCACAGGTATTACAAACCAGTCAGGTAAATTTTCGTATAGTTGGAAAATTAACAACGATTACAAACCCGGCCCGTTCGCAGTTGTACTTTACGCATCTGCGAACGGTTACCAACATCAAATTATCCCTACTACCGCAGTATTCAACGTAAATGCTACAAGTGACCACAAGAGCAGCTCCGGAGGCAGCGATTCTAGTCATCATAGCTCTCCCAGTTCACACTCAAGTTCTAGCGGCAATAGTCACAGCTCAGATTCAAGTTCTAGCGGCAATAGTCACAGCTCAGATTCAAGTTCTAGCGGCAATAGTCACAGCTCAGATTCAAGTTCTAGCGGAGAGAGTGGACATACATTAAGTATTATTCATATACCCCACATTCATTTCCCACATATTCATCCCCCCAAGTCTCCATTTTCTTGAAATTGAGGCCATAGATTCGGAAGCGAAGAAGACGTAGATTAAAGCTGGCCCGAATCTTAACTCGGATAATAGCAGTAGGAAATAGTAGCAGTAGTGAACAACATAATAACTCTAGTAGTACTACCGATGATCATTCTAACGAACTTAATGATAATGGGAGTGGTAGTGGTGGGCACAGTAACCATTCTCATGCCGGTGGTTGGGGACATGATTTCTTTTATGGGGCGTTTTCACATTTTTGGGAATTTTAGCACCAGAAAATGGATTGGTATATCTTCCGATATTCTCATCAGAATATTAGTAAAGTCGACAACTTCTTTTAGTCCAAAGTTTAACCAATTATGCTGACAAGTCTCGCTTGAATAGGGTTATGATCCTCCTGTTTCAGATCACTATAGCAAATACGCTAGAACGTCCACATACTGAAGATACGAGTTGTCATACTGTTCATTACGATTTGAGCGTACCCCCAATTGCCACAATAGAGTTCCTTATTCAAGATGTCCACGATGAGTTATCTAAGAAAGCACCGAATGGTAATTGAATTATTTTGACTGATTGAGGGCGCATGTTTAGCTTATCATTAAACATTAAATGTTTGCGTACTTTGACATTTAGATGGTTCAGTGTTATATATAACAACTTCAATCATTGCAATTCATACTAAGTCAATGAATATAAACTAAAGAAATCTGGACAGATATTATGCCACCTTTCATTAACACTTATGTAATGACTTGATGTCTTGTTTAACGTACTTGGTCATCATCTTACCATTGTCTTCTATTAACACTAGCACTTAAAACTGGCCATATCGTTGGGGAATATGTAGAATAATAATTACTCGAATAGATCATTATCCCGACATTAGGTCGAGAGATTGGCACCGCTCCAATTAATAGTTATTTCAACGCTAGAACAAAATGTGAGAGTATCGCTAAGGATAAGCCTGAGATTAACCCAACCACACCTGCTCCTAACAGTTTTAGACTCACTGGAAATCGGTTCAATACTTGACCAATTACTCCTGAGCTGAAATATTTGCGGTACTATACAAGAAGCAGTACCATTTCGATAGAGTTGTGTACCTATTATTTGTTTAAAAAACGTTATGTCAGAAAAAGTTCTTGACTTTAGCTTGTTGCTTCCAGCCATCGAAATGGGATACTGCGTAAGTAGTAAATTTTCATACGATAGCGTATACAAGTAATATTGTTAAGTAAGGGGTTATAAATACTGGCATTATAAAATTATGACGAATTCCAAAATAACGTCTCAGTCACGGATTCTTTATCCGCAATTTCAAATGACAAGTCCTGTTCAACGCCATTGCTTTGACAGAACTGAATAGCGACATATTAAAAAGTATGTTTCAGCTAACAAGTAAGCAATACTACAAGAGAATATCAGATTTGTCGAATGCTGGGCTAATCACTAGGAAGAAAGGCAAGTACTTCCTCACTTCATTCGGTGAAATAGTTTACAAAGCTCAAGAACTAATGGCACAGGCAGTGCGTTTTCAGTCCAAACTTAAAGTAATTGATTCAATCGATACATCTGAATTGTCAGCTTTTGAACTAGATAAGCTAATTGACACTAATAAATAAGAATGAGATCAAAAAAATATTGATTAGCTCAGACCGAGATTATTGGAACAATGATGCTGCGCAAGGAGGAATTTACACTGCTTGCCTAGCGCCGTCAGTACCCCACAAACTAGAAACCCCCTGCTAACCTGTAACTGAATTGGAGTAATTCATAATTCTGAAAGCTGTTCAACATACATAGGATTTGTGGACAATTCTCGATACGAAAGACCATCCCAATTTTCTATTTTGAGCATTAATTGTGAATGAACCCGAAGCGAAAGATTATAATCGAAAGACTAGAATGTTAGATGACCAATGTGAATAACTGGGGATTATAACAGATTTATAAACGGCTGCACGTTTTTTAAACATGTAAATGGAGGGAGGAAAGATTCTGAAGGTCAGAAGAATACTGATGCCTATTGATAGATCCGAATACAGAGAAAAGATCCTTGCATATGCAACAGCCCTAGGCAGGACATGGGGGGCAGAGATTACGGCTATACATGTTATTGATCCTGGCCGAGGAATCCCTGGCGGCAGGGTTAAAGAAAAAGAAACAGAGAGACAAGAGCAAGCCAGACGAGAAGGAATGCTGGTTTTGGATGCCATTGATTCATTTGTAAGGAAGAACGAGGTTAATATTAGGAAGGAACTAGTTGAAAAATCAGATTCAATAGCAAAAGCAATAATTGGTTATGCAAAGCAAAATGAGTTTGACATTATTGTCATCGGGACAAAGGGTATGACTGCCGTGGAGGAATTTTTTCTAGGAAGTGTTGCTAACAATGTAATTCATCATGCACATTGCCCCGTGTTTGCTATCCGATGAATTACCATATTTATCCTTAATACACTTGATTGAATCCATAATTATAAGCATATTGGAATTTATAAACATTTGAAAGATATAACTTATAAGATAGCTATACAATTAACTAATTATAAATGAAAACGATAAATTGTCGAGAGGCAGGATTTGATTGTGACCACGTAGTGACAGGAGAGACAGAGGAGGATGTTATGAAAAATGGTACTGAACACGCGATGAATGTCCATGGTATGAAAGAAGAGGATATGACTCCAGAAATGACGGAGAAAATAAAAGGACTAATTCGAACAACTTAATTTTTAAATTTTTTCAGCCAAATCCGGCGAAATTCATTAGGTGTTGACTCTCGATGGTAGACATAATGACAGACCTCGTGGGGAAAGTTTATTAAAAAATCAACATGTGACGATAGGAACTTCGGCCCAGTTGCTTTGAAACATAAGAAAAATAATGTAGAATGTGATATCAAAAAAAAGGTTAGTGCAACCTGCCTATGTCCACCATTATTTTTTTACATAGTTAATGGGAGCCATCTGGTTTTGTATTTGCAATAACCGTATGCCTTTCTCTGTTGTTCTATAGGTACGCATCCCTTCTTCATACTCCATCAACCCATTTTCAACTAAGAGTGCCAAGTATTCCCTGAGTTGATTAAAAGAAAGATATGCCCTGTACATCAACTTTGTTTTAGTAGCTCCTCCCCCGTTTGCCGCATCCAAAAGGAGGCCAACTATCTCGCTCCTGCTTCTGTATTTCACGCATTGGTTGAGACAAACTAACTATTTATGGGAGCTCGAGCTAAGTACTAAAGTTTATGTCAATTTCCATTATATGAAACTATTTCATTGTGTTATCGATTCTAAGTATTTTTATGTACAAGTACTTATTCTCACAGAGAAATTTTTCACATTTATTTTAAGTTAGATTATTCATACGACTGAGGAAATATCTTCCCCAAATGATGATTTTTTGTATACTAAATACCACTTAACACATTGTCTTCAAAGAATCACAGGTAAAGCGACACCAAGAAAATCGAAGGTTTCAAGTTCTCTACATTTGCCCTGCGTAGATTGTACCGTAACGATGTTGCGAAATCGTACTATACTAGAGCACAGACAAAGGAGAGACCCATTCCAATTCTAGTCGATTGCATCATCCTACAAATCGTCAGCCTTAAGCGCGAGAGCGGAGAGGGTTCACTGATAGAAATACGTGAGCTTAAATCAGATTGCGTTGGTTAGGCATTAGAGAGAATAAAACTATGGTATCCCTTTATCTAATATAAGTAAGATAAAAAGTTGCCAACCCCATTTATGCAAGTTTATAATAGCACTGTTCTAGGTATATACCTTCATGGGCTCCGTACTATATATTGCGTTGTTGATTCTGCTCTCTTTGTCAATTCAACAGGTACAAGCTGCTGCAAATTTTACTAGTAGTTCTACAGGCCAAAATGTAAAACTTTTGATAGAAAAGGCTATAACTTCGTTGAACAATGGTAATTCTGAAGCTGCTCTCTCTAATTTAACAATAGCTGATAGAATACTAGGAGGTTAAACATATGGCCATTTTTCTTGAGCATACTTCGGTAAGATGACCCGATGAATTCTTAATTAGGCCCATAAGGTCGCTATTCCTTTTAGCCTAGAGGCACACCATTGTTTGAACATTTGATCCGCGCAAATGCAAACAAAGTTGCGATAATTTATTTAAATTTCTTGATTGAAAATTTGGTGTGGATTGATTATTAGATGATAAAGCTATCTCTACCGGGCAAGGCTGGCATCTTGAGGCTGGATTCAGACAAAATTGCTAGCTTGCAAAACTAATAGAGGATCATCAGGATTACCCGATTACCATTTATCTTAAGTAAAGCTTTGCGACTTGCTCCCCGAGCATCGTACTCATACCGTTGGTCTTTTCAAAATTCATACCAACAACTATTTCTAGGTCTAGCAAATATTATTTAGTTAGAATTTGCCTTGAACGATGCAAATCAACATTGTTAATTGTCAAGCTCACGTTACAAATTCAAACTATTGAGACAATGTAAGGTGAATTCTCCTATGGTTTGCATGCAACAATATGGACGAGTATTGTGTATTTCGCGTCTAAATTTATGTCTCCCCATACTAAGGCAACAGAGTGGCTGGATTGCTATTCGTGTTAGAGTTCACAGTAATCACAAACTTGCAATTCGATGCCTTTGTATCTCCATGTGCTGGATTAAAGTCAAGTATTACACCGCTACCTCCTAATCCGCAATCAAAGTAGTTGGCTCCACCTCCACCTATCATAACATCATGACCGCTTCCAGCGAAGAATTGATCATTTCCTTGTCCACCAACCATAAGCGAACTACCTGTTCCACCTATAAAGATATTATTTCCAGAACCACCATAAAGCTTGCTGTTATCAGTATCCAATAGACCAGCTACAAGCACATTGTCTCCAGGTCCAGCAAACGCCTTGCAAGTACTTGGTCCACATTGAATGAAGTCATTTCCACCAAGACCATATATACTTGCATCTGTGACAGATGTAGCTATTATGATATCATCTTTTTGAGTACCAATAAGTGGTGGACATTGCTGAGTACAATCAGGTCCTACTATTAGATTCTTGGGAGGATTAAGACCGCTTGGTACAGCTTCCCCTTTAGGAACATGTTGGAATTGATTTGGAGGTGTAAAAAGATTGCTTGAAATATGCAATCTATGTGAAGCGTAAACTGAGATAGTCGGTAAAATTGCCACCATCCCTGAAATCAATACTGCAATAATAGATACCGCTCCTAACGATATATAACCTGAATTTGACAACTCATAGTTTAGTTATACGCATGATTATATATCGAGTGCGTAACAAGATTCGCGAAGTTTTGTTTGATCTACAACTATACATCTTTCTGACATTATTTGGATGTTGATGTTTCTTCTGTTGGGTTTACAGAAATAAAGTTAAAATTCCTTTTCAATGTTTTGGTTCTATCTTTCAGGATCGTGTTTCAAAAATCAACCATTAAAAGAGGCCTGAGATTAAGCTTAAACAAGCCACGTAAATCTAGTTCATGACCCAGGATATTCGTGTCATTTACGGATCACGCTCCAATCTAACTTTTTCACTCTTGTAATCATAAGATATGGATTCTATTTGTAAGCTAATGAGTGTAAGAACTATGCCTTCTCTTGATTGGATAATTTCTAAACATTCTCTGGAACGTAGAATGAGCTAGACTGCTAGGCATAGGAGCACTGACAACACATCGATGATTGAGGAAGATAAGCCTGATAAAGAACAGGGGTACTACCTATATCCAGAATTTTATGGTCAACCAGCACAGAAGAGAACCATCTGTTGCTTCCTAAAGAGTTGGAAGCACTTACAAGGCTGAATCCGAGAAAATAGTTACAGTCGAGATGGAAGGTAAGAGGGAGTAGTGGTAGGAGAAACGACGAAATTGCATATTTAGAATTTTTACTAGACATCCCAAAGAAGACTGCTTGAACAAATCCCTACGGCTTTATGGTATGACACCAACAAATATGGTCATGTTAGATTCTTTGATAATAGATGCATTGAACTATTCCAGTATCAGCTAAACAAATTCTTCATGGGGTACGCTGGCCTTGTAACTGTACAGGCTGGGGTAAACTGCCCGGCCCAAACCGTGTCTTAATAGCTTTTGCTTGTTTTTTGGATGCGTTATGTACGATATCTGACAACAACTCTGAGGATAATACAGCCTCAACACTCAAGTAAACTTGTTCGGTTACAAACAGTAACCAAATCCCCTTTTCTTTAACTTAACAATTCATCAATTAATTCTGAACGAAAATTAAGATCCAGATCTACCAGTCAAAATAGTGAGGTTGAGCAGTTCTAATAACTCGTCTATTGATAATTAGATTTCGTATATTAACATTCAGGCGTCTTGCAGCACCATTTATTGAATGTGAGATATGCTTTTAAGAGGTATTCTGTTTGGGGTTAATACAGAAGTAATGAAGAGTGGGAAAAATAGTGATCACACACGAAAGAAAAAGAATGGTAATAAAAAAGTGATTCTTGTAGGCATAATTGCGTCAATAATTGCCATCATGGTCGTGGTTCTCTTGCCCTCTGGTATTTTTCACAATCCAAGCACAGGTATTAGGGGGATCGGCAAAGAAAATGACCAGACCTCAAAGGCCTATATGATAAGTCAAATCTCTGATCCGTCATACGTAAATGCCCCGGCACTTGGAAGCAATAAAGCAAAGGTAACAATGGTCGAATTTGGTGATTACAGGTGTCACTTTTGTGCAAGATTTCACAAGTATACTAGTGGCAGTTTAATTCAAAATTTTGTGGATACAGGACAAGTACGATTTCTCTTTAAGGATTTCATAGTAAATGATAAGCCAGGAGACACCACATCGATGTTAGCCGCAATAGCATCATACTGCGCAGCTGACCAAGGAAAATATTGGCCATATCATAACGAAGTTTACAATAATTCAAAAGGAGAAGATGTCGCGTGGGTAAATCCTAGCATTCTGAAACAATTTGCAATGGATGTAAAGATTCCGAATATCAACAAGTTTTCGAACTGCCTTGATTCGCATACACATGCAAATATAGTAGAGCAGAACAATGAGCTTGCAGGAAATATCGGGCTGCAGGCAACACCTAGTTTCATTCTAATCTCGACATCCAAAGCACAGGCAGAACCATTCTTGGTTCAAGGAGCTCAGCCGTACTCTGTATTTCAACAAGTAATAGAAAAGCTTGAGTCGTCTGCTTGAGCCAGTCTAGGTGAAAACAATACAAGCTAAGGGTTGCAGTCTATTTAATAGGGATCAACTTGAAAATTGGTATATCAAATTGGGCTTTTGTCAGATAATTCTCTGTAAATGACATCTTCTAGACTTTACTATATAATCTGTTAATTTATTAGAAGATTGGACACATGTAGCACCAGTTTAATGAAAATATCCCTTTTTCGAATTACAATCTCATAATTCGCCAATCTATAGAGATAAGATTTATAACCATACTGGAGAAAGCTTCAAACACATCTAGAATCTTGAGAGTGAAATAATGCAGCAGTTGGCAGGATACGTCTACCTATCTATCTAATAACTATATTTCTGGTCAACAGATTAAGATTGCTAACTCATTTGAAAATGAGATTTCCTCGCTTCCTCTTTAATAAGGTTATTATCACCACCATCACTGCTACGGGGAATCCAACACCAAATAGGATCGCTTGGAAAAGAAGGTCTATAGATGGAGGTGGTGCTAATACTGAAACGTCAAATGATGCCAATGCAAGGCCGAATGAGCCTTTGTGTAAGTTGACTATGATCTCATTGAGTCCAGTATAAGGAAAAGAGCTGTTCAAGGAGAAATCACCATTTGAAACTGGTATATTCAAAAATTTGGAAGCCCTTTGGAAATCACTTATTATAACTACATTTGCTCGAAGATTTTCTATTTGCCGGCCTGTAGTGAGATTCCGAATGTAAAAGTGAAGAAGCGTATTGGAATCAGCTATTGGTATCTCTGGAATGTGGGAAAACTGTATCTTGATTTCGCGTTCCCTGTCTTCCCATTGCTGTACCATTGCCCCAGAAGATTGTGCATAGACGGAACAGACAAAGACAGATCCTCCAATCAAAAGCAAGACGGTCACTTTTAATATAGATAAAGCATGCATGGGAACAATCAAGAATTTGCTTGTCATGGACTACTTTGAAAGGATTGTAACCTTCAACTACAAATGGAAGTTAGACAAGTTTTTGGCAGAGTTTATGATCAAATATTTTCTCCGTGATTGCCTGATCCAAGTTTGAGCAGAGGGTTCTTCCTTATAATTTGCAATCTTTTCTTCTGAATATAAAACAAAAGTAATGAGCCCAACGAACCAATCACTGCACCAGGAATTATCGCGATGAATGTGGCAGTTGGCAAGGTCATTAGAAAATATGGGATCGTGTTCGCCACTAGATCGGTGACAATTTGGTGTGATGGAAAAAGCAAATATGCAAGGGTAAGATTGATCCATGGAAAATCAATAAGATAAAAAGCTGAGCCAATGATTGCTCCTGTAAATAATATTTTTAGAACCTCTCCTTTGAGTAGAAGCGGCGTATTAAGTAAAACGTCGGCGATTATGACTGCTGAATAAGATAACAAGATATACCAAAGGAATAAGGGGGAGTCCTTGTAAGAGGGAATGATTCCGGCAAATAGATTGATGCCTATCAAAACTATAGCAGCGGCACTTGAATAGCCAAATCTATTGATCCCACCGATAGTTTTCGAAACAGCAATAAACATTATCGAACTTATGAGAGGTAATCCAATTATTGCTATAATTGATTCTGAAATCGGATTCAAGTTAAAGTTAAAGTGTTGGCCATGAGAAAATGGTAACGAGAAAAGATGAACGCACCATATTGCAGTATACCACAAAGAAGCAAAGGCTGGAATTAACGCGGCCCTAATTAGTAGTTTCTTCTTTTTTGATGAGAAATACATCTCTATCTTTGTAAGCCCCAAGACTGCGGCGAGAGAATTTATTAGCATTCCCATTGCAAGGGTGAAATGTGTAGGGCTTAGCAAACCATCTATCCCAAATTGTTGATGCCACCAAAAATCCGCAGGACCTGCCACAAGCGCAATCCCAGAACCTATAATGAACATTTTGAGCGATATTGCAAAAGGCTTGGAGCGGAGCTCTTTCTTTAGAATTAGGAGAGTGCCGCTTAGTACTGCGATTAATGCTATTAGACCCACGCCTGTGTAGAGTAAAGCATGCGAAGGCGTGAAAAATGTCTCTGGTCTCTGTAATAAATGGGAGGTAACGTCCCACGCTGTCCCCCCAATTTGTAAAAAGGATCCCAAAGTAGCTAATATCAATGCGGACAGCAGCACATCCATTGTTTGAAATCCAAGAATAGGAGTTATTTGGTGCTGCATTTTCGTTATCATATGATATATTTGGCACTATAATAAATATAGTGAAATGAATGACATCAAGAATGCTTTGTTGGCCAGGATATTGTAAGTGCAATAGATGTGCGGAAACCATACAATGGTTCAGACCATTTATTCGCTTAACGCACCAAATTCATTGCATATACAAAAAATGTGCATCGATTCGTATTCTTAAATGATTACGACATTGAAGTAATGCTTCTGGAAATGGCAAAATTAGTTTAATCGATGTGTTTGAATGAGAGAATATTGTATAACCAATTACTTCCTAAATTCATATCTTCGGCATCCGCGATACATTGATTAACTTAGAGAAAGAATTACAGCTTTCGGGTATTTTTTGTACATTTCTCCCACTACAAATTTATATTCAATTTCGTGAGTCAGTATGAGATCAAGTATGCATGTATCTAAGGTGGCCGTCTTCGATGCGATTTCGGATAAGGGCGCTTCTAATATTTTTAAAAGTATCGCCTCATTGGACTCTAACAGCGAAATTCTCATAACTAAATTAAAACTCACACGAAAGCAATATTATTCGAGAATGTCAGTATTGTTGAAGGCTGGTCTCGTAAAGAGGTACAAAGGTAGGTATCATTTAACAGCCTTTGGGAAAGTCGTCTACAATGCCCGAATGAACTTTGAAACAAAAATTGATGACGCCATTAGCAATTATTGGAAACTTAAAGCAATTGATTCGCTTGAAATGCGATCCGGGGGCGAAACTGAAAAGGTAATTTCAGTACTAATTGATAACCAAGAAATCAGGGGCGTACTTATGAAAGAAATGACTCCCAATCTACCCAATGCAACTAACCTAAAAGACCATGGAATAAAACAATCTATGGTAACAGTACCAAATTTTGTTTAGGATAAAAATAACTGAGATGGAAAAGCGAGTTTAAGATCTTGGACACAACATTCTATTGGATTTGACTGCATCCGGCCTGCAATATCCCATTGTTTCCTGGCCCACGTAATCTATTTCCCATCATCAGGTGACGAGAAGTTTGAGGGCTCAGGACTCGAATTTTACTTAGTCGAGTATCCCATCAGTCAATCTACTAATGTCCCGGCGATTATCTAATCAGGTTTGTTCTCGAGCGGCTCAGGTCGCGGCCAAAAGTGGCGACGAAGGAAAAAAATGCTCTCAAGTTCTAGTCGCGGTATTTCTACTATTATTTATCCAGATATCAATTAATAGCATAGTCCTGACTTAATAGAAACTTGATTTTGGATTCTGACAAGGAAAACCCCGCAAAGCGTGAAAAAGTCTACTCGGTCAGGACTCAGAATTCTGCTATGTTGGCAGAGGTCATTAAGACAATGTCAGACGAAAAGTCTCTGCTAATTTTCACTACTATTTACATTGCTGGTGGAGATGAAAGCGAGACTATTAGGGAGGAATTGAAGCTTACAAGAAAACAGTATTATTCAAGGATCTCTCGCTTGCAAAAGACTGGCTTGGTAAAACGACAAAAGGGGAGATACTTTCTTACTGCATTTGGGAAAGTCATTTACGATTCCCAAAAATTATTGGGTACTGCCATTAAGAACTATTGGAAATTAAGAGCAATCGATTCTCTTGCATTGGACGAGAACGAGGTCCCCAAGGAAGAACGAAAGAAGATAATCGACGAATTGCTTGGAAATCAGCAACTAAAAGATATCCTATTGAAGTGTTAAATAGAAAAGTTACAGAACTATCGGGTCAAGTAAACGATTAATACTCATCAAAATGGGTTCAAAATATTTGTGTCGTGAGGTTTAAAATCGGTGGGTGAACTTGAGCGGGTTGAGCAATTAGACATGCACGGTTGTAATTTAGGTCAACTGTGATTGTTATTATTTATACATTTAATGTGCATGCTGTTTCTGTTATCCTTTCCTATATACTTTCTAGCTAGAGGTTTAGTATCCACTCAAAGTTAGTTGCGGATCGAATTGCATCAACAGAAGCATCACCAAGGAACTAAGACCACGTTCCATTCACTATATTATCTTCTTACCGATAAAGGAGCCTGATACTAGCAGACTTTAAAGTGCATAAATATTGTCTTTAATCTTGGCTTTCATTTCAGAGGTCATCTCGTCAGCTTTGATCGCATGATAATCCCATGCGTGTTTTAGGGCATTATTGGTTAGTTCCTCCTCGGTTTCTCCCTCGATAATATAATCACAGTCCAGACCAATGTTCCTACATGCCACCCGTTTCACATCATATTATTGCTCTGAAGATATTATAAATGATATTGTTGGGGAGTTTGAAATACCAAAACAAAAGGCTAGTTATACGTTGCCTAGATTGTCGGACGTCCGCTCAAGCTGCAGTTCAAGCAGATAAACCATCCTTTTGGATTTTGCTTTTCGTTCAAACTTGCAGTTTTGACGAGTCTGTCTATCGCGTTTGCATAGCTATCGTCTGCTGTCCCGAGTTCGCCAAGTCTATCATAAATGCTTTTTGGAAGAATTCAAGGACTTTCTTCTCCTTTGTATAAGTAATACACTGTGTATTTACAACGTACTAGTGGTAACAGTAAATCGATCTTTGCAGTTAATGTGTTTATGATACCCTTGGTTGGTACATAAAAGTTGATTGCATTACTTTACAGTGATCAACAATCTTTTGAACCTCGTCCTTTCCAACCTCATAAGGTAAAGTATACCAACTATTAAAATGACTTCCATTGACTTGTCTAGAATGCCAGCGACATCGACTGCCTCCGGTCTGTTTATTGGGGAGAGCGGAGGCGGCATTGCAACTGAATATATGTATAGTCCCAAAAGCACCAAGCTGCCCAACAGTCCAAAGAGGTTGAGCATAACACTTTTTCTATAATACTCCTTAGCGGCTCTTATGCTACGCAATGATTCAGCATCAGTTGTGAGTGTCATGAGTACGTACACAATCCCGTACAGGAATTGTGCTCCTGCCGCAGCAAGCAAGAAAATGCTATACTCAAGTCTAAGAGAGCCATGCTCGGAATAAACAGCAAGATGAACCATGCCAGCGCCAATGGCGAACATCATAACAAAATATTTGACCAAAACTTCCTTTTCTATACTTGGTCCGGAATTGCCTGCTGTACGCCTTAGCTCCCTTTCACGCTTTTTCCGATTTTTATAACTGAAAGCTGCAACCGATCCAAAGACAGCGATACCGCCTAATATACCCGCATAAATCGCTGAATAATAGATATCGCCAAAAGTTTTTGTTATCGATACACTGAATACACCTCTGTCGCAATCACAATTGAGATTCCCCCCTAGAATCGTCCTAGGGGGATCTATACCTAAATGGTTGCCGCTGTTATCATTGGCGATGCTAAGAACTATATCGTAATTCCCGACTTTAGGAAATGTATAGAAAAGAGAAAAATCGCCGACATCCTGTTTAGTCCATGGAAATGCCTTTACCCGCTGGCCTGTATTATCTTGATATATTTCGACCATCGTATAAATATTGTAGACATCATTGCCGTTGAAATCCTGAACGCTAAAGGTTATTTGTGTCGGTTCTTGGGGAGGTGTAAACTCGGGGTCTAGAGCCTCGTCTACATAATATTTCCCTACTGCTGTCCCAAACCCGTTGTAATGAGGCAAATGTGTTAAATGTCCGAATGAAATTGATATAAGCGAGATTTTGTTGTTGTGACCGGTGCCCGAGAGGAATAAACACATAAATAGTAATAAAACAAGGCCGCAAATATTGACGATCCTTAGACCTGCAGTATTGGATCTCAAACTAGCTGCTAGTACATTTACACCAATATAATCGATAATAATGCGTAGTACACGATCGGTCTTCTGCAGCGTATGTATACTCTTAGCTTACTTGTCTCCAAAGGGCCAATAAGAGAAGCTGGCCTTGCACTTGTTCTAGTTTTAAAGAGCCCAACATAAGTCATCTTGAGCGATTTTGCTATCAGCACTAGCCAACTATACAGAGATAGCTACCACATTAGCTCCATTCCTTATAGAAATCCCATCCTGTCACTTAACCCAACGACCTTTACTTAGATAATTCCTCTACTACCAAAGCTTTATTCGAATTACCTTTGTTACCTTAATTGTTACTTCCACAAAATGTGCCAGTAAATGTCCTGCCGCTGACAGCAATTCCTTCGTAGAAGCAGTTAACGTTGGTGGAAACTCCAGATTTGAACGAATACTTTAGACCAGGGTTATCCATATTCACTTAAAGCGAATTGCATTTTTAATTCAACAAAGGTCTGCTGACAACTAAACTCTAACCGCCATATTGGTTGATCTTAACTTTACTGCTCTTTGAATTGGAATATTAATGAGACGTGAGGCGAGTCATAGAAGATTTTTCTGCATTTGCAAGAAATTAGTAGTGGGATATTTTGGAGACAAAAAAAATTATTGATGATAGAAATTTGTTCTATGTCAAGTATTCAATTTATTTTTATCCTTTAAGATTCTCTTACATTCTGTATGCTATTTAGGTTAACACTTAACCGAACGTGTATTTTAGCTAGTATGGTGGTACTAGCCATACTAGCCATGCCAATTATAATATCAGTCTCATATGCTCAAACATCCAGCGATGCCCCTGCCTCTAATAATCCCCCAGACCAAAAAAGAGAACATATTGTAAAAATAACATCACCAAGTAAAGGGACACAAGTAACTATTGGCAAGACCTTAACGATATCAGGAACATCAAGTGACAACACAACTAACGACTGTCTCGTCTCAGTAATCGTCGACGGCATCAAACCATATCAAAACGCCACAGGTAATGGTGTCGGAGGAATCAAAGATTATTCCAAGTGGAGCTTTGTCGTGGCACCTTCTTATGCTGCTATCAAACAAGGTCAGAATAAAATTACTGCTAGATTTTCCTGTACCAATGATCCAACCTTCGTAACACACAATAGTGTTAATGTGACTGGCGTATCTTTTGCCGCAATTCCAGCCTCGAGCGAGGACAGGCAGTTGGCGACTAATACCTCAGCTACTGCACTCTTAAAGAATGCTTCGATTGGGAGCTCAGCTCCAGTGAATCCTTCTACCGGTCAGAATGTTACAACCGCTAGTACTAAGGGTAGCACTAATGCTACTAGCAACGAGACTTTTCGAGCAGGCAGTAATCTTAGCACTGAAAGTGGGTATGGTAACACTGCCAACAATGTCATGTCAGTATCAATTCACATATCCAAAAAGTCGGTTCAGCCAGGTGATGAACAGACTGTGTCGGTTAAAGTAATTAATGCAAATTCGAGCTCCGCTATTTCAGGAGCTACAGTTATTGGAAGCATTACTTACCCATCAGGAGGGTCATTTAAGAAGCTCGGAGGAACGACGGACAGTACAGGTAAGTCTTCCTATTCTTGGACAGTAGGGCAGAAGGATGCTACTGGAAAATATAAAACTGTTTTGGATGTATCAGCGCCAGGATATGAAAATAGCACCGCATCAAAGACCTTCTTAGTCGTACCTGTTACTTCTACTAGCAATAGTGATACTAACCAGTTCCCGAATTTTTCTACAGGCGGCCATCATTCGAATTCTCCTTCGACGATTATCCCTATCCCTCACATTCGTATTCCAATTATCAAGATCCCATTTCACCTCCCTTTTCACTAGGTTTCCAAAAATGGTTGTAGTTACAATCGATAATATTCACTTCAATCCGAAATTCGTGATTTCTGAAACATAGTTTTCGAACTATTTGGAAGGTAGTTTTTCTAATTCAACATGGATTCTACGACACCGATTTGCAAACACCATTATTAACTTGCAAATTGAAGATAGGTGCACACGATAAGGATATTCTTATAAGTTAACTATGAATGTTTTTTTTAGATTAATAGAAAAATGAATTTCTGAGTGTATCTGCAATAGAATTAAGACCCAACTCTCGAAAACTAATGATATCCATCTCCGACATTCCTTTCCACAAAGTCATATGTTGGTTACAATATGACTTATAATGTCGAATTGTATAGTGTAATTATGAGTATTGGTAGCGGTCGCTCAATCAAAGGCAGGCGCAAACATCAGAAGATTTATTCTTCACAGGCGACTCCGGAGCAAATTGCCCAGTCACTAAAGAGTTTAGCAAGGAGTATACACGAAGGATCATCCAGAATGACTAGAACGGTACAAGTTCTACATCAGAGCGGAGCCATAAGCGATATAAGCCTGGCAGTTCGCGAGGCTTCGGTTGCTGCTCGTGATACGGCAAGGGAAATTCGTGACACCGCCAGAGATCTGAAGGAAGGAAGTGTGGTGGGTGATACTGCCAGAGCAATACAAGAAACGACAGCGTCTGCATATAGCACAGTAGATACAGTTGTGGCGATTGCCTCAGAGACCATTAAGCCATACCCTAAAGCCATCATGACGAGAGTTCCCGAATGGACCTCGTCATAAAATCGAATATATATTTTTGGCATCAGGATGTTTCGTTTACTACGGGGTGATCGAGCTGATAAAGTTGGATCTCGTGCTCTTTTGACATCCAAATCTGAGGTGCAGGTCCCCAATTGAAAGATCTGAATGAATCTTAATCTGGCAATGACTCAATTCAACCCAGTATAGATTAAACCTTTAAAACAATCCATAATAACTATTAGCCAAAGAGGTCACGGGAAGCCATTTTTGAGTTTTCCAAAATGCTCCTTTTGGTCGTGCAATATGGTTTACCTGGATCACCTGCCCTTTCGGGAACTTCAGGGACATCGAACAGAGGATATTCCGTAGGCAGAATTGATGACGACTGGGCATTGACACACTGAATGTAGTGGTGGGACTCACTGACAGAATAGATACCTTTCTCTTTCCATTGTAATTCTGATCATAGTCAAAGAATACTTTCCCTTTTCTCTTGAGAGTACTTCAACCCACTGTGATTTTGCACATTTCTAGCTAACATATTTGCCGATTATTTGCGCCACGTGTCTGGTTAGTCTTTGACTATAACCCAGTATCGTTGGAACAAGAATATGCAGACCCGTTATTCCTGAGGTCTTAAATACGAATTGATGCCTAAACTATCCAGCTCCTTTCGTTGAAGCGCTAGTTGTGCCGATGCTCTAAAGCCTGTGATAT
>AF_2010_repII_A100DRAFT_1000008_pt1 | contig 36927 bp, 45 predicted proteins | sample AmaForreplIIA100_FD_9198 | JGI IMG/M metagenome (IMG submission 9198) | reverse complement strand
GGAAGCGATCAAGTTACTGAATATCTAGAGAAGAGTTATAAGGAAAATTTGACAATGCAAGAAGGTGGTGCATTAGCCATGGAATCAATTTCTCTTGTAAGTGAAGAAAAGACAGGAACAAGGCATATTAAGATGGCTATTATCGCCAACGATTCTAGGACCATGAGAAAAGTGGAGGAGGAAGAAATTGAGCAATATGCAGCCTTGGCAAAGGAAAAAACAGCTAATAGAAGCGGCTAAAATTGGACTCTAATTGCGAGTAATTGAACTTTTCCACCGTTGATTAAACTACTTCAGTCGGCTTCTTGGATTTTAAATCAGTACGTAAAGGATACAAAGTTTTTCTATATCAGGAACAATCATAGCATCAGATGCTAGTATACATTTATATATCGATTGGAACAGGACGCGCCTATAATTTCCTGTGATATGGCCACGAGAAACTAAGCTCTCAGGTAGGGGTGTGAGATCTGTTCCTGAATAGCGAATATTCACTGGCCTATCACCTGCTTTGTGCTAACGAGCTGTATTGGACTGAAATAAATTGAATCAAATTACTAAACTTGAAGACGACATGCATCTACAATGAGTGATCACCAATTTCCAAATCTTTGGATAGCTATTCCTGATTCATCTCTTTCAGATGAACAGACTAATAGGGATAAAGCCACTAAAATTTGCCAGTTTGCTCGGGCTTGCGCCATCTTCCGCGTGAAGAAGATCTACATTTATCGTGATAGATCAGAGAAATCCAGCCCCAAGAATTTATTGCTATTGAAGACGGTCCTGAGATATCTAGACACACCTCAATATCTCAGAAAAGCATTGTTTCCTCTCTCGAAAGAATTAGCTTACTCTGGTGTCTTTCATCCGTTGAATACGCCGCATCATCAAATGTTCCAGCAAATCAAAGACATTAGGTCTGGAGACGTGAGAGTTGGTCTTATTCGAAATGTAAATGGACGTACTTATGCAGATGTGGGTCTGGGGGAGCTAGTATTATTAGAGAGAAAGAAAAACCAAGGGATAAAAATCAATGTGAAAATTACTGCGACCAAGCCGGTTTTGAGAGGAGTTGAGGCTGAGAACAGCGATATCAACAAATATTGGGGATATGAAGTGCTTCAGGCGGGTAGTCTCGCTAATTTGACTCAAATCCTGCCTAGCAACCAAGTAGTGTTTACCTCTAAAAGAGGACGCGAAATTACAAACACGGATCCCGAAATTGTTGCCCTCAAATCGTCTAAGGACGTGCTTTTAGTCTTTGGTTCTCCGAAAAAAGGCGTAGATGAGATACTTGCTAGCGAAGGAGAGAAGATCAAAAGCTCTCGTATGGTGGTCAACATGTTTCCTATGCAGTCAACTAGGACAGTGAGATTGGAAGAAGCGATTTTAGGTTCGCTTGCAATCTTTAATTATATTCTCTCGAAGAGATAATCGATTTATATTAACCCAGGGAATTTCCCTGGAGCGTCTGCCACAGCGAGGAGATTATTTAATATCTTACAATCTTCGAACTACATCCAGACGGCAATATGATTATTAAAGGGCCGATTTGTGTGGTTCTATATGGGGCATCGTAAGTATAGCGCTCCCCGCAGAGGTAGCATTGCCTTCAGGCCAAGGGCTAGGGCTAAGAGTATCGAAGCGAGAATTAGAAACTGGACTCTGAGCGGGACAGATAGACCTAATTTGGCGGGCTTTGCTGGGTTTAAGGCTGGGGTGATACAAGTTTTAGCTATTGATGATAGGGAGAAAACTCCTAATTATGGTAAGCATCTCGTGAGTCCAGGTACAGTTTTAGTCACACCACCTATAAGAATAATAGGGATCCGAGCGTATTCAGAAAGTCAGCACTCTAATAATGTGCTCTGCGACGCTTACTCGAGAGAGCTACCGAAGGATCTTAAAAGAAAATTGTCCTTAGACACCAATGTGGTAATAGAAGACCAATTAACAAAAATGAATGGAGCATCCTCTGTTGTAGCCCTAGTTGCGATATCTCCAAGAGACGCTGATCTGGCACAGAAAAAGCCGTTCGTTTTCGAGGTTGCAGTATCAGGCAAGGATGTCAAATCCAAACTTGAATATTTAAAAACTGTTCTTGGTAAGGAAATCCGAATTAACGATGTTTTTCAGGTTGGTCAATTCATTGATGTTTCAGCGATTTCTAGAGGGAAGGGGATAGAAGGTCCCATTACAAGATTCGGGGTAAAGAGAAAACAACATAAATCCAGAAAAAGCGTACGCGCTGTTGGAACACTTGGACCGATATCACCTGCAGTAGTTATGTATACCGTTCCAAGGCAGGGACAAAGAGGTTTTCATCAACGTACTGAATACAACAAGAGAATTCTCTTAATGTCCAGTACAAACAGTACGACTAGTGCTATTAGTCGTAGTGGTGGCTTTAAGCACTTTGGTGTGATAAGTAGTGACTATATCGTTTTGAAGGGTTCAGTTCCTGGAGTTCCTAAACGACTAATTAAATTAAGACAACCCATACGCAATTATCAGAAGAAACTGTCACAGCCGAAAATCCTGGAGGTCGTTGTGGAATGAGTCTCAGCGTAGGAATCCATGGACTTGACGGGACAAGAAAAGATACAGCGGTGCTTCCTGCTATTTTTGAGAGTGCATACAGACCTGATGTCATCCACAAAGTCTACGTTAATTCAATCTCCCACAAATATCAAAAGCAAGGTCGATATCCTGCAGCAGGCGAAATTGTAAGTGCAGAATCTCGTAACACAGGGCTGGGGATGGCCCGAGTTGCGAGGGCTAGAGGTGAAGGCTTTCCAAGGGCAGGACAGGCTGCTGGGGTAGCAGGAGTCAGACATGGCAGGTTGGCACATCCACCTGAATCTTGGAAAATTATTTATAAAAAAGTAAACAAAAAAGAAAAAAGGTTAGCTTTATGCTCAGCTATTGCTGCAACTGCAAGAAAGGAACTAATTATAAAGCGCGGCCACAAAATAGGCAACATTTCAGAATTTCCTATTCTCGTATCTAACGATCTAGAATCCATAACAAAGACGAAGGACCTCAAAAGGACATTGACCAATTTAGGGCTGAAGGAGGATATGGACAGGGCTGCCGTCTCCAAGAAAGCAAGATCTGGAACAGCAAGACGAAGGGGTAGAAATAGTCACTCAGCCTACAGCGCATTAATTGTAACCAGCAGCGGGGATGCCAAGGTTCGCCACGTCTCAGGCTCTCTCCCAGGGGTCCACGTGAAACAAGCAAAACAGCTAAACGTACTCGACTTAGCTCCTGGTTCCAAACAGATAAGGTTAACGATATATTCTCTAAGTGCAATCGAGGAACTTCGACAGACGCATTTAGTGCAGGATACGGCAAATCAGAAATGAAAGTAAGGAAGAGAGCTGCAGCCCGATCGCTTGAGGATATGACTACAGAAGAAGCCAGAACGACTATCATCAAGCCTTATATAACTGAGAAGGGATTTAACTTGATAGAATCACAAAATACCATAACCTTCATTGTAAGTCGTAGTGCTTCCAAACGACACGTTAAGACAGCTATACAAACCCTTTATGAAACAGAAGTAATGGAAGTTAATACATTGAGAGGTATACGTGGGAAGAAAGCAATGGTGAAATTTGCAGAGGCTGAAGGTGCAAGAAACCTTGCTACGACGCTCGGTCTTGTGTAGCAATACCTAGTTAGATTTAAAAGTAGCGAGAAGGTGCAAAATCTAATTGGTTCGCGAGTTCAAGTTTAAAGGATATTCTCCTGAACAGTTGCAAACTTTATCAATTGAAACATTGATTCCGCTTCTGAATGCCCGTCATAGAAGATCACTTGATAAAAGAGTCGGCACATACATGAACGATTCAAAAAGGAAATTACGCGAGGATATTAAAATGGCACGAGAAAATAAGCTTAAGGGTGAATTAAAGACTCACGTGCGCGATATGATTATCCTTCCTGATATGATAGGGCTGAACATCAAAGTCCATAATGGAAAGGAATTCTCCCAAGTTAATATAAAGCCTGAAATGACAGGACACTACCTTGGGGAATACGCAATCACCAATAGAAGGGTGCAGCACGGTGCTCCTGGTGTTGGAGCTTCCCGTTCGTCTCTTTATGTTCCTCTAAAGTGAAAATCCATGCCACATTATTCTTATGCCTTCCGACATTTTGACAAAACTAAGCATGTAAGAGCTGCATTAAGGGAAAAAAACATCTCACGAAAACATTCTAGAGAAGTAGCCCTAGCAATTAAAGGACTTTCCATCGAGAAAGCACGTGAATATCTTGAGCGCGTTATTGCAAAGAAACTTGCAGTTCCGTACAGGAGGTACCATAATGAAGTTGCTCACCGATCTAACATTCGTGACGGTTTTTGCGCTGGTAGATTTCCGCAGAAGACTGCGAAGGAATTTCTTAGACTCTTGGACAATTTAGAATCCAATGCAGAATACAAAGGCATGGATCTTGATAGACTAAGGATTGTTAATTCTGTGGTTCACATTGGGACAAGGCTTGAACGGTTTACCCCGAGAGCAATGGGAAGAGCTAGTCCTAAGATCGGAACGCTTGTTCATATTGAGCTAGTGGCGAAGGAGGGTGCTCTGTAAATGAGCGCGGTTAAGAACGTAATGAAAAATAATTTTCGCAACCTAGAGCTAGATGAGTATTTAGCCTCTGCTCTAAAGGATGCAGGATATGGCGAAGTAGACGTACAAAAAACACCTATAGGAACTAGGATAACGTTATACGTCACTAGGCCGGGCCTAGTAATAGGAAGAAAAGGTACTGGTATAAAGGATCTTACCTCTAGACTTGAAGGAAAATTTGGTTTATTAAACCCACAAATTTCTGTACTTGAAGTATCTGTTCCAGAATTAAACCCCAAAATAATGTGTAGCAGAATTGCCCAACTTATAGAGAGAGGAACTGCATTCAGAAGGGCAGCGATGTGGTCAATCAATACAATTATGAATGCAGGAGCATTGGGAGTAGAAATAGCAATAGCCGGGAAACTTCGTAGCGAGCGGGCTCACTTTGAAAAGCACTCCTCCGGAGTAATGCCTAAGAGTGGTGATTTTGCGGAAAAGATTGTTAGGATAGGAACCACTTCCGTATTGACAAAAATGGGTCTAATGGGAATACAATTGAGGATAGCCCTGAAAAATGAGCTTCCTTCAGAATTTGAACTCCCTGAGAAGATCGGGGTGTCTGAGTCTTCACAGCCACAGGTAGAAAATTATGCTGTAAATGATAAGGATTTAACTAATTCAACTCATCATGAGGATAATTCACCTGTTCAAGGTATGGCGAGCAATAATCCAATTGTAGCTTCGGGTAATTCAAATGGCCAGACTTAAACTTAAGACACTTAGAGAGATGAATAGTAATGATCTGACCGAAAAATTGGCAGAGTTAAATGTAGACTTGGCTAAACTAAGGTCAGAGGGAGCAAAAGGAACTTTGAAGAAGCAAACAGGAGATTTACGATGGATACGGAGGGATATCGCTAGGATCTTGACGATCTTGAATGAGCGGGGTTCGTAATAAGCTTTGATAACACCGAAAAACATTCTTTCTCATGAGCTTGTTGGTCTTCATGCCACAATAGTAGATAGCCGGCAAGCATCGATCAAAGGTATGTCTGGCACGATAATATTTGAAACTAAAAACATGCTCGCTATGCAGACTACTGAAGGAATAAAAAAGATATCAAAAAGATCTGCAAATAAAATGCGATTGATTCTTCCGTCCAACGCTTGCTTTATAAGAGGTGAATCCCTGATTGGAAGACCAGAAGATCGTGTATCAAATGTTCGTAAAGTGGGTTTCAATTGACAAGGAATCTCGGAATCGTCGTTGATGCTCCCCGCAAAACTTGCGCAGATATACTCTGTCCCTTTCACGGCAACTTGTCAGTGAGAGGCAAGCTGTTAACAGGAACCGTAATAAGTTCAAAAGCTAGGAAAATGGCTGTTGTTTCTAGAGAATATCCTCACCTAGTATCCAAATATCAAAGGTACGAAAGGAGTAGGTCTCGGGTTCACGCTTATCTCCCCGAATGCATAGAAGTAGCAGAAGGAGACCTCGCAACTATCGCTGAATGTAGACCATTGTCAAAGACTGTATCATTTGTAGTAATAGCGGGAAAGAGGAAGAATGTCAGCTAAAACAAGAGCAGTCTCTGCAAAGGGAGTGGAAGAATTCAGACCTTACATAACGAGGGCACTTCCAGTTACTGCTGAGCTAGTGTGTGCGGACAATACCGGGGCAAAAATCCTGAGAATCGCAATGGTTGGAAGATATAAAGGAAGGCATTCAAGAATGCCTGCTGCGGCTGTAGGTGATTTAGTTACTGTCACTGTGAAAAAGGGAGCTTCAGAATTACGCAAACAGATTTACGGAGCAGTGATCATCCGGCAAAAGTACGCTATCAAGAGGCTTAACGGAGTCCATCTATCGTTTGAAGATAATGCTGCTGTACTCGTAACTCCCGAAGGTGAAATAAAGGGAACAGACATCAAGGGTCCAGTCGCTGCTGAAGCCGCCGAGAAATGGCCAAGAATAGCGAACCTCGCTTCGCTTATAGTGTGAGCAGTGGAGTTACAATATGACGAGACAAAATGCAAGTCTATTTCATAGTTCGACCAATTTAGCAGGCCGCACAATCAGCTCGACCCTATCTGATAATTTACGCGAACAATATCGGCGTAGGAGCTGTCGGGTAGTAAAGGGCGATAACGTACGCGTACTTCGCGGAGAATACTCCGGTATAGAAGGAAAGGTCGAAAAAGTGAACACAGCACGCGGTTCACTGTCAATAGAAGGTATTCAACGAGAAAAAATAAAAGGCGGGAATGTTAAAGTCCAAATCCATTCATCTAATGTAATTATTACTGGCCTTAATTTCGATGACAAGCGGAGGCAAAAATCTCTTGAAAAAATTTCTAAACAGGCTAAACCACAACAATCGAAAAGGAAAAATCGAAAAATTAGGGCAAAGAAGAGGCCAAATAAGAAGGAGGCTAATGCCTAATGGCAAAAAAAGGTGGAGATTCAAGATTAAAAAGACAATCGGCACCTGTGTTTTGGAAAATACGAAGAAAGCAAGATCGATTCGTGCTGAATGCGTCTCCTGGCCCTCACAGGAGACAACAATCATATCCATTAGGAATAATTTTAAGAGATGTTTTGAAGAAAGCGGCCAATATGCATGAAGCTAGAAGAATCCTCTCACAAGGCAAAGTTAAAGTAGATGGCAAAGTCAGAAGAGATGTCAATTTTCCACTTGGTTTGATGGACGTGTTAGAATTGATTCCTACAGGCCAAATCTTTCGCCTAGTTCCGAAAGACTCAAAACTGTTGGTTCCTGTCGAAATCCCAAATCATGAAAAAGGAGTAAAGTTCACCAAGATTTCAAGTAAGGTCACTGTAAGGGGAGGAAAGTTACAATATGGTTTTCATGACGGAAAGACAATGGTTAGCGAACAGTCCCTTTCTGTGGGTGATACCTGCCTGTTGAATCTGGAGAAAACGACGATTCAAGAAGTTATCAAGTTCCAAAAGGGAAATTTAGGGCTAATTACGAGTGGAGACAATGCTGGTAGCTTAGGAAGGATTGAGGACATAAAGGATGGGTTATTCTCGTTCCCAAAACGTGCCATACTTTCTTTGAAAGACAGGACAGTTGAACTCCCTGCTGAGAAAGTGATGGCAGTTGGGCCTCAAGAACCGTCGATTAAGGTGGATTAATGTATGAATCTAAGCTACTCGGAACCTGTAATGCATCCAATGAAGAAAATAGCAATAAGCAAAGTTGTGGTTAATATTGGAGTAGGAAAATCAGGCGAGCCCCTGGAGAGGGCAAAGCAAGGGTTGGAAGAACTAACAGGACAACAACCAGCTACTAGAGGGGCAAAAAGGTCCGTAAGAGATTTCGGCATCCACAAAGGCGAACCGATAGCCACCATCGTAACTCTCAGACACGACGCCTCGATTAGCTTTTTGCGGCGAGTTATGGTAGCGAAGGGCAACAATCTCATGGCATCTTCTTTCGACGATTTCGGGAATTTGTCGCTAGGCATCCATGAACATATAGACTTACCCGACACTAAATATAATCCTGACATTGGTATCTTCGGTATGAACATTAGTGTGGCTCTTACCCGCCCTGGTTATTCCATTGCAAAAAAGAGAAATCCTAAGACTATAGGGCGGCACCACAGAGTTACAAAAAATGAGGCGATTCAATTCTTTAAAGAGCAGTTTGGAGTGAACGTAGTATAATGCCTAAACCTCGTGATTACCCCGAGACAGGGCGGAAGAAACTTGTGCACGGTAGGGGAACCAGATGGTGTAAGCGGTGTGGTTCATACACAGGCCTTATCCAACAGTACGATCTAATGCTATGCAGACAGTGTTTTAGGGAAGTAGCAGTAACCCTCGGGTTTAATAAATATGAATAATAGAGGTGCATAGATTATCCCAGCCCTGAATGTCCTATCAAACTTGTTTACTACTATTTACAACAACGAATCCCGTAGAAAGAAAGAATGTATAGTGATCCCCGCCTCAAGATTTTCTAGCGAGATATTGCGTGTTATGCAAAAATACCGTTATATTGGCGAATTTGAACAAATAGATGATGGACGTACTGGTAAATTCAGAATCCAGTTGTTAGCCAAGATAAACAAATGCGGCATAATAACACCTCGCTTCAGTGTAAAAAAAGATAGCTACCTGCGATGGGAGAGGAGATTTTTGCCTGCATACAATATGGGCTTAATTCTAGTGTCTACTAGTTCTGGAATTATGTCACACCATGAAGCTGAGTCATTAAGAATAGGAGGAGTATTAATTGGCTACATCTTCTAATGACGAGTCCGAGGCTCAAGTTGTCGTACCAGATAGCGTGAACGCGCATTCGGATGGAGACATTATCACTATAAAGGGAAAGATGGGGACATTGAGAAAAGACCTCAAAAGTATCCCTGTAGTAATCATAATCGGAAATAAAAGGATCTCAGTTAGACCGCATGGAAAGAGAAAGAAAGACTTCGCTATAGCAAACGCCGTTAGAAGTATATTAAGGAATATGATAACCGGCGTAGAAAAAGGATTCACTTACAAGCTCAAGATTGTAGCTGCCCACTTCCCGATATCCGTAAAAATCAAAGGAGATAAAGTTAATGTTGAAAATTACTTTGGTGAAAGGTCTCCCCGCACTTCAAAAATAGTCGGTGAAGCCACCAAAGTTATAGTTGTTGGCGATGACGTTATAGTTCAAGGACCAAGCTTGGAAGATGTTTCTCAAACTGCTGCTAATATAGAACTATCCACGAAAATGAAGGGCAAGGATCAAAGAGTGTTCCTAGATGGTTTGTTTATATATTCAAAAGCAGCTGGTGTATAGAGCTCTTACGCACTATTTCACAACTCGAGTTTTGAATAACCCAGTAGATATGATTTGACATTATTGGAATTTTAACCTAGCTTCTCTACGTCTTACCTATCACACCCACTATTTCACAACTCGAGTTTTGAATAACCCAGTAGATATGATTTGACATTATTGGAATTTTAACCTAGCTTCTCTACGTCTTACCTATCATAACATTTATTTTGTGCTTGAATAAGTTGTACTCTGCGCCGCTGTAGCTCAGCATGGTAGAGCAAATTCAGTTGTGGTTCCACATATGGAGTTCAGCTGGCTGTTAACCAGTGGGTCATCAGTTCGAGTCTGATCAGCGGCGCGTTATTCCAATCCTAAATCCGTAGTACCATAATCACTCGAAGCTTACGACGTCTAATGCAATTGCATCAGCAAGTAGATCTAGATGCTTAGAAGCCAACACATAGCCATTTTTAATTTCGTTTGGTGAGACCCATCGATTAGACGAGGAGAAAAGCCTTTCTCTCCTGATTCGCTTTTCAAGTTCTTCTACGTCTAGCTCCCGTTCCTCAATTTCTTCTGTGGTTATGTGCTTTATCGTCAATAGAGTCTTCTTTACCAACACCCTACGGCCAAACCTCTGCGAGAAATCTCTTGCGCCTTCGTCGACGTCCAAGATCTTCATCTTTAATTGATACTTGTTTAGGGTGTCCCGGCTTGTGAGTAGTCTCTCATCAACGAACCTATCATAACTCATTGTATAATATAAATAGGTGTCATCTTGAGGTATATGAATTAAGCCTTTTTACATTTTAGGGTTATTATGAATTGATTCAAAACGACAGAAGAAGCATCCCTCTTCATTTATCCCGCACTCCACCATTTTAACCACCTCTCCAGAGGTCGCATTAGCGGGTAGGGATCCTATGACTCTTATATCGCCAATCTTCACTAAACCATATGCTTCTCTACTTCCGCCTATGAGAGATACAGAAACCTCCTCGATGACTCCGTAAGCATCCAGCTTTTTAAAACTTGTTCTAGAATAGCAATTGTAACAAAATGAAGAGCTGGGCCATATAGTTCTGTGGCATCGCAGACATACAGTCACCTTAAATTCCCCCAATCTAGCGAAATAGGAAAACCTTCTTGCTGTGATCACGAATCTACACCGAATATCACAACTGTTGCGGAGGTGCCTGCTGCTGCTAAGTTATGTACTAATCCAGTCTTGCAGCCATTCACCTGTCGATGTCCCGCTTGATCGCGAAGCTGTAATACTATCTCTGCAGTTTGAGCTACCCCTGTAGCACCAATCGGATGACCACATCCCAAAATTCCACCTCGTGGATTAAAGCCAATTTCTTTTTGCTCAACAAACTTACCGCCTTCTCCCTTGCCTACAAACTCAAGATCCTCATATGTGAGAATCTCCAATATACTAAATGCGTCATGCAACTCAACGACGTCGATGCTCTTTGGTAGGATTCCGGCCATACTAAAGGCTTCCTCAGCTGCTTCCTTCGTGGCTGGGACGGATGTTAGATCAGTCGCAACCTTCGCGAAGGAAGCACAATTCGTGCGTTGGCCTATGCCCCTTATCCAAACAGGGTTCTCACAAACGTTCAAGGCCTTTGACTTAGAAGCGAGCAAAAGGGCTGATGAGCCGGTACATAAAGATGAGCAATCTAACAATTTCAACGGGGGTGCGATTGCCCTCGAATTCAATACTTCAGATACTGTTATAGGTTTCTTGAATAAAGCATTTGGATTTTTCACTGCGTTGGAGTGATTCCTCATCGAGACTAAGGCCATTTGTTCCTCAGTGGTCCCGTATCTATTCATGTGAGCTTTGGCGAATAGGGATGCCCAAAATACTGGAAGACCATATTCACCTCTGGTAATATCCCAACTGAGTTTTCTACCTGAAGTGTTGACATCTTCAGCTCCAACAACTAATACTGCATCGCATAAACCCGAAGCGATGTACGAATAGGCAGAAACGATTGCGGCAGTACCTGAGTTGCATAAATTGTCAATTCTGTGACAAACCCTGGGTCTTAGGCCTAACATTTCTGAGATAATGGACGCACTATATTGATCAACGGAGCAACTCGAGAATATCACAGCATCTATTTCTCGTTTCTCCAAACTTTGCTTGCCTAGGATCTTTTTGCATGGATCGCATGCTATTTCAAACAGCGACCTTTCTGACGACCTTGTGAATTTTGATGTATTACATTCGATTATAGCCACATCGTGCATCAGAAAAAGTTGTGAGCATCCGCTTAAAAGAAGTTTCTGGATCACCTATTGGATTTACCTGCAAAATTATCATCGAAAGATCACAAGAACAAGCCTTCCTGAAAGAATCCGAGCATTGATCAGGGCTGCCTGAAATAGTTAGCGAATCTAGCATATTTTCTGAGACATTTTTCGTTGCTTCATCGAGTCCGTTTAACTTGTATGCTTCAAAGATTTCTTGTACTTCTTTAGCAAAGCCATTGGCAGCCAAAAACTTGTTGTAATATCTCCCAACAGAAATGTAAAATGCAAGTGTACGTGCCGCCCTTTGTCTAGCCAGTTGTGGTTGGTCATTCGAAATAGAACAAATAATAATGCTTGCAATTTCGAAGCTTTTGCTCTCCTTTCGAAGTGATCTGATATGCCGGACTGTTTTCCTCAATTCATCATATGGTCTTAGATAAAGGAGTACGCCATCAGCGATTTGTGATGAAAGTGATAACATTTTTTTATTTATTGCAGCCATATAAATGGGGATCTGAGGGCGCTGCGGCTTATACAGGAGTTTGAAATTTTTGACGCTAAAGAAGGATCCTGAATAATTCACGATTTTACCAGTCATCAATTCGCGAATACAAGTTACGTATTCATACATTCGTCGCAGAGGCTTTGAAAAAGTAACCCCATGCCAATTTTCCACAATTGCTTCTGTGCTAGCCCCTAAGCCAATTAACGTTCGATTGTTTGAGAGCATATCCAGAGTAGTGGCTGCCATTGCTACAGTTGCAGGAGTCCTTGCGTATGCACTTAGAACTGCTGTGCCTATCCGTACGTTACTCGTCAGTTGTGAAATCGCGCCCAACGTGGCAAATCCTTCGCGTCCCCAAGATTCAGGGATCCACACGGAGTCAACTTCTTTGCTAGAGTCTGCGAGCTTCGAGAATTGCAGAACATCTCTCATAGATAATAAGCTGCCTAGACTGTAGCCAATCTTTATCGCAGTCATTATAGTAGATTGGAAGATTTCAATTCTTTGGCAGCTTCCTCTATGTCTTTGTGAGAGTCTATTGAGCGCCAGAATGAACTGAAGTAGCATCTACCATGCAATTTTTTGTATTTTGCCATTTCGGGCAGCGCAGTAATTTCAATATTCCCAATTTCAGGCAAATATTCAAAAACCTCGCGTGTAAAATGGTAAACTCCAGCATTTATCCATTTGTCTTTGATGATGGGCTTTTCTAGGAAGCCCATTACGTTCGACTGTGCATCAACCTCAACTACACCATAAGGGCTTCTTAATGGAACTAGTGCCAGTGAGGCAGTACCACTGTCGCAGAGAGCGTTGGGATCGAGATCTGTAAGAATATCCCCGTTCACCATGAAGAATCCATCGTCTCTAAACCCACCAAGTAAGCTCTCTGCATTCTTCAGCGCACCTCCTGTCCCTAATGGCTCTTCTTCTACAGCATAGCCAACCTTGACACCAAATCTATTCCCACTACCAATATAATCAATAATTTGTTCTTTGAGATAGCCTACGCAAATTAGGATTTCATTGATTCCATGCTGTTTGAACCATTTAATCTGCCACTCTATGATGGGAGTATTAGAGACTTCGATCATTGGTTTGGGTCTTTCATCGGTCAAGGGTCTCAATCTCTTACCTAATCCACCAGCCAAGATAATAGCCTTCATTGTTTCGAAATCATACTGATATGTATAAATAAGTATGGAGAATTAGGTAATCCTAATGGAACTCAAAATTTTCTAATGGTACCGGATTGGGTTTCGAGTTTAGGATTTAGCATCAAGGCGGGCGTCATGGTCCAAACTGCCTAATATCTTATTGAGAATAGCGTCGTCCAATCCAAGGTTTATTTGTCTTTCTCTACTTCTTAAGTTCGATATGACGCAAAGTAATTCGACGTTCGTTGATTTTTTCACGGCTTCTACTAGGTGTCTATCAATTATGTTTGCCCGAAGAGGAAAGAAATTCAGAACGATGCCTACTACTTGTAATCCGTAGTTCCTTGAGGCGTGAACTGTAAGGAGTATATGATTCAGAGTACCTAATTTGGAAGTAGCGACGACTATCACGGGAACATTCACAGCTTTTGCAAAGTCGGCAAAAGTTTCTTTTTCTGTCAGCGGCACCATCAGGCCTCCTATGCCCTCAATGATAAGTAGATTGTGTTTGGCCGCGATATTCTCTAGGCAGTTCAAAGCTGTTGAAATAGCTATTGGTGGTTTACCAGTGATCAATGTAGCCACATAGGGGGAAGCCGGAATTGGATAGAAAAACGGATTAATTTCATTATCACGGTCGTCTGCATTGGCTGCAGCAGCCAAAATTGCGGTATCTTCAGATCGGTACTCTTCTGAGTACTCCTTCGTGGATGTTGCGAAAGGCTTCATGACCCCAACATCGATACCTTTAGACCTAAGGCTTCGAGCCAGTGCAGCTGAGAATGTAGTCTTGCCCACTCCAGTATCCGTCCCGATTACAATAATTGCTCTCATAGACTAGTTATTACCGTAAGATCTAGCATTTAATCGAGATGAACTTAATCGACGCTGATAAGAGTAGCGTGTGGCATCCATATACCCAAATGCGAGATTGGATAAGGTGGGATAATAAAGTAATAGTGGGTGGCAAGGGATTCTATCTTATTGATAGTACAGGGAGAAGGTATTTGGACGGAATCGCAAGCATGTGGTGCAATGTCTGGGGACACAGTGACAACGAAATACTTAACAAAATGTCTGAACAGATTCAGACGATACCACATTCCACGCTCTTTGGACTAGGAAATCAACCATCGATTGTTCTCGCAGAAAAGATGCTAAGGTTGTGTAAAGGCATGCAAAAGGTGTTTTATTCCGACAATGGGTCTACAGCGATTGAAGTTGCAATGAAAATGGCCGTCCAATACTGGCACAATAAAGGTAAGCCAAGAAAGAGGAATTTTATATCACTTGAAAACGCATACCACGGGGACACCCTAGGAGCAATGTCGCTTGGTTATCTGCCTAAGTTTTTCCGCCCCTTTAAGCCATTATTAGCGAAGGTTTACAAGGCTCCGAGTCCTCAAGCTGGAATTCAACCGTCTTGCACCGATGATAACAAAGACGTGTCACAGACTGAAAGGATTATCTCTAAGCACAAAGACACTTGTGCGGCATTTATCATGGAAAGCGGCGCGCAAATTGCCGGTGGTGGTATAATCTACAAGCAAGGGTATCAGAAAAGAATCTCTGAGCTATGTAGACAATATGACCTCCTTTTTATTCTGGATGAAATTGCCACGGGATTTGGAAGACTAGGAAATATGGTAGAATATCTGGCGCAACGCTCAAGGCCAGATATAGTCTGTTTCGGCAAGGCGCTAACCGGGGGATATACTCCCCTGGCCGTAACTCTCACATCGGCAGATATCTATGACTCCTTCCTGGGTTCTTACGCCGAGTCCAGACACTTGTGTCACGGACATACTTTCACGGGCTATCCCCTCGGTTGCGCCGCTGGGATAGCAAATCTTCAGTTGTTTGAAAAGCACAAGCTAATTGATAGAATTAGGGAAAATGCTGAGTACATAAACCGAAGGCTCAAAGAACTCAACTCCCCAATCGTTGCCAATCTGAGACGTAAAGGCCTATTCGCAGCTTTTGAGCTTCAACGCAAGACTAAACCAATTAGGTTGATGCGGAACAACGAGCTGGTACAATATTTTGTTATGCGTGAATCGATGAAAATGGGTGTGATCCTGAGGTCGCTAGGAAATACAATGATTGTCATACCGCCCTTGGCCATTTTTAGGAAGGATCTTCGAAGGCTTATGGATGTCCAGTTGCTTCTCGTAAAGAGGATTGAGAGGGAGAGCAAATAGGAGACTGCCGCAATTCTTTGTAAAGTGTTGCCTTAGAAACCCCTAGCGCATCCGCAATCTTTGATTTAGGAAGGTTCGCAATAAGCAGCTTAATTAATTTATCTTTATCGAGATTTTTTTTAGGTCTTCCGACCTTAATCCCAGATGCCCTTGCTCTCGACATGCCATCTTTCGTTCTCTGCACCAACATCTCGCGTTCTCTTTCAGCTACCCAAGTGAGTATACCTATCATGAGCCTTCTGATGCTCGTCTCGGTATTCTCTAGAAACGATTCTTTTGGTGAACATGAAATTAGCGGCGCATATTCCTCAATTGCCTTAATTCCGTCCAACGTGTCCCAAAAGGTCCTGCCGACTCGAGATAGCTCGTAAACCAGAACCGCGTCTACAGCTGCATCTCTGGCTATTGCCAGAAGCTCATTGAATGCCTTGCGTTTTACGGCAGGTATCTTGCCACTGGTAGCAGTATCTTCAAAAAAGTCGATAATTGTGTAATCATGTTCCAAAGCCCATTTTTGCAGAAACAATTTTTGATTGAGAATTGTCTGCTCGTCAGTACTCACTCTTAGATATCCAAATGCGTATTTCATGATTAACGACAAACTCAGCTCTTAACAATAGTTTTGTCAATAGAGTACGTTTCAATGTCTAAAAATGGTTGAATGACCTTTTATTTCCAGACATGATACGAAGTTTATATATGGGACCTTTTTCGTTCACGTATAGAAATGGACCCGATTGCAGACACTTTGAATTAGAAACTCAGCTGACGAATTTCGTTACATGAACAAATTCCTCGATAATGACCTTATCTTTTATCGTGTATGAAATTGTATCAAATGGCACAAAAAAAGCAACCTTAAACGCCAAAATCTGTCCATTTTGATGTAGATAGCGATTCCTTAATATTTCTATATTCGAGTTTTGGAATATACTCCAGATTGGGCCTAGACTCAAAAAGTTAAATAAATACTGCCTATTTTTTAACTTGAATGGATGAAACTAGTTTCATTCGAGATAGGGCGGACGATGTTCTAAATGGATTTAACATTTCCTTTGATGAAGCGGAACTATTACTTGTGACAAAGGATGTACTGACTCTGGCAGAATGTGCTAATGAAATTACCAGATCGTTTAACGCGGATAAGGTTGATGTCGAAACTTTGCTGAATGCAAAATCTGGAAATTGTCCAGAGGATTGCTCATTTTGTTCGCAATCTTCACATTCACGTAGCGGGATTAATAGATATCCTCTATTGAGTACTGACGCCATATTGGAAAAAGCTGAGGCAGCTAAAAAGGCCGGCGCATCAAGTTTTTGTCTTGTTTGTGCCTATCGTGAGCCACCGGAAAATGATTTTCAAAGAATTTGCGAAGTAATTTCTGAAGTCAGGAAAAGAGTAGACATTGACATCAATGTTTCACTGGGATTCATCACAGCGAAAAGGGCGCGAAAATTAAAGACCATTGGAGTGAGGCGATATAATCACAATTTGGAAACATCAGAAAGCTACTTTTCCCAGATCTGCAGGTCACACGATTTTCAAGACAGAGTAAAAACCGCGAGGGTAGTCAAAGATGCAGGCTTGGAACTATGTTGTGGTGGAATTATTGGCATGGGAGAGTCTCCCCGCCAAAGGCTAGAACTTGGGTTCTCTATCGCATCACTTTGCCCAGAGGAGGTTCCACTTAACATTTTGGTTGCTCAAAAAGGAACTCCCCTTCAAAGTAAGGTACCTATTTCGAATAATGAAATTATAACGACCATAGCCATATGGCGTTTTATTATGCCAAAAACGATCCTGAAGATAGCTGGAGGGAGAGAAGTCCATTTCAGTGATGATGGGAGAACTGCACTACGAGCCGGCGCCAATGGGTTGATAACTGGTGGCTATTTAACAATTGATGGAAATAAGGCCAGTAGGGATATTCAGATGATACAAGAAATTGGTCTCCATACATGATGTGATGAGAAATGAACTTTCTGAACTCAAGAAAAGAAGCCTGTTTAGATCACCTCCTGTAGTCAAGGTTATTGGGTCTAGAGCAATAGTGAATGGCAAGGAAAAGATAAATTTCTGCACCAGTGACTACCTTGGGCTTTCCACTAGCCAGCAAGTTCTCTCAGGTACCGTTCTAGCCTTAGAAGCTATTTCACAATGTAGTTCTAGGTTAGTAGCTGGCAATTCTCCTAAACTTTTGGAACTGGAGCAGGTCATCGCAAGGCATCGAAATACTGAGACAGCAGTCATCTTTCCAAACGGATACATGGCAAATTTGGGTCTTATCACTGCGCTTTCAGGGAATGGCGCAACTATTTTTAGCGACGAATTAAACCACGCAAGTATTATAGATGCTTGCAAACTTAGCCGCGTTCCGATCAAGGTTTTCGCTCACAACGATAATAAGCATCTAGAAAAGCTTCTAAGTTCGACCCTAGGCAATAAAATCGTTATAACAGAGGGGGTATTTAGTGTGGACGGTGATTTGGCAAAATTGGACAGAATATGTTCTCTGTCAAAGGAATATGACGCCATCGTTGTAGTTGACGATGCACATGGAGATTTTGTCTTCGGCTCACCAGGGTCGTATGCCGGCGTCCCTGAACATTTCCGTGTTAATGATATGGTAGACGTAAGCGTCAGCAGTCTAAGCAAGGGTTTAGGATGTTTTGGGGGATACGTATCTTGCTCCAATTTAGTTAGGGATTTATTAATCAATAAGTCAAGACAATTGATTTACACTTCTGCTCTTCCAGAACATTTGTGTGCTGCATCCTTGATTGCGATTTCACTTGCATCAAAAGGGCATTTGCAGACGAAACTTTTCAGAAATATTAGCTTGGTTGCCAACAAGCTGACTTCACTCGGGTTTTCTATTGGAAGAAGCGCCAGTCAGATTATTCCGATAATGATTGGGGATGAGAAGAAGGCGATTAAAATCGCTAACGAGCTAACCAACAGCGGTATCTTTGTTCAGGCGATAAGATATCCTACTGTTAGTAAGGGTGGGGCTAGGGTCAGAATGAGTATGTCTTCGGCTCATACTGATGCAGATATACAGATGGCGTTAAAATGCCTCGAATGTGTTGGGAAAAGAAATGACCTAATTTAGCGCGCTGTCTAAACTAATTCGGAAAACAACATTGGACAACGAGAATATTGCTAAACTCGGATTTAGAAATATATACTAGCATGGTTATTATCCAATCGCCTAATGGATTCCAAGTTATATTCCTTTGAATTAAGACTCAATCGAGCACAGCAAGCAGAAGTTCAAATGTATCTTGAATCACTCTCGGTACAAATGGTCTTATTCGGCTTGCGCTTTGCATATAAACGCGACAGAGCCATCTCGGGTGGCTACTTAATGCCGGGACGCAAAAGTATAGTAAAAAAGGAAACTCTTTTGCTCAATCGTAAACAAGCTAGATGGAGGCTGAACAATTGGAAAGCCATGATACGTTCATATCGTACCTTAGGTTACAGCTATCCCACAATATCAAGAATAAAAAAGGAGATGGCAGGAATTGCTTGTGGTGACAAATGATTGACTACGCCCTATCCCTTCTAAAACAATGAGGCCTCTGTTTTCCTTGATTGCATAGTTGCTGAAGGTAAATCTGGGAACTTATCTTTCACGCTTTCTTCCACTATTGCGCTAGCTTCTTCTATAATTTTTATTGCATCTTCGTTCAGTCCTGGGTTACTAGGAGCCAAGTCGGTGGTAGGAATGTGTCCTGATTCTGTCATTATATTGCCCAATAGATCTGAAATTTGGCCTAATGATTGGTCTGCTTCTGGCATCATAGATGATAGTTTCCCTTGAATTCCTTTTATTACAGACATTGCCGGACTGAGAGTTACGACAACGTCACCTAATTCAGTAATAGTGTTGAGCCTCAGCTGAATTTGTTCGAGAGCCAATTTCGCTGATATTACCATCTTGTTCATCTTCCTTACTTGGGACAATTCGCTGGACAACACCTTTGCATAATGTGAATCATGGTTTTGCACTGACTGAACAATTCGCTTAAAAATGAGTTGGTCTTTTTCCTGCATCTTCATTGATATACCATCAAGTTTTGAGATCTGAAGATGTAGTCTATTCTGCGCTTCTTCTATTCTAGGTTTAAGGGGAGCTTGCGGCTTCAGCCCCTCGAGAAGTTTATTTCCTACGTTTTCCGTGTGAGGTTTTATCCATTTATTTCCAAATGACAATAGTAAACTAGCACCCACAAGTGTCATAGAATTGGTGTATAAAACCACATGTGCCATACCCATACGTCGCCATAGCGACTTCACCCAACGGTTACGAAGAACAGATGAGTGCTCTAACGGGAGGGGAGTTTCATAGGAGTTATTGGGAACGATCCACAAACCCTACAATATGAAGAATGAGAAGGTATACAGCCTTTGCATTTTGGACATCGAGAAGNTATACATCTTTCATTGGCCGGTGGACAAAAATACGTTCTGAAAATTTCGTAATATTGAAGTTGCTCTTTGTTTGATATCTCTACACCCTCATTTAGGGCTAATTGTGTTTTTGCTTGGAAATCACGGTTATCATATTTATCATTAAAATGACTCATCAACTTTACTGTGCCTGCCCCTTCTTCCTGTGCCAATTTGCTCCTCCAAGCAAAGTCGTAACCGATTTCCTCTAGAAAACAAATTCGCAGGATATATTTTCCCAAAAATTTCCCTAAATATTTTCCCACTTTTTGAGATAACGGTATGGATTTTGCATAGTTAAGAAATTGATGGTCTAAAAATGGAGCTCTCAGTTGTATTCCAAGATGGTTTGACAGGCTTTTGGATGAGAACTCCATTATGCTCCAAAGCCGTTTCATTTCGATGTCCAATTTTTCGAAGTCTTCAAAGTACTTTGTGAGGTATTTGTATCCAACAAACAACTCATCGCAGCCATCACCAGTCATGACGGCCTTATACCCCAATTGCTTGGCAGTTACTAATCCTGCACACGACACCACAGAATTTCGAACGTCCATTGGACTAAATGTCTTTAAACTCTGAATTACTATTCTGAAAATCTTTGAAAGATATTCCTCACTATTAAGAATCACCTCCGTATGTATTGTGTTTTGTCTACGGGCAACCTCTCTGGCAAATCTCAAGTCTGGAGAATTTTTGTCCCATACGACTGTCAAGGTATGACGTGGTCTTGCTATCCACGCAAGAATAGTACTATCTAGACCGCCAGAGAGTAAAAGGGTATTGCTATACTGTCTTTTGACCGATTCCTCGAGCTCCAACTTAAGTCTTGTGCAATAGTCACTAGTCAGCACAATTTGAATACCTATAATGTAGATATTTGTTTCTGTCTAGGAAATTGACCATATAATCGGCTGAACGATCAATAATCAGTTCCAGACATCATCCGTCATGAATAGTTTCTAAACCTCTTGCTGTATTTCCTCAGAATTGTTTATTTCGGGCATCTCCGGTATCTTTGGTAAGAGCTTGAGCAGCTGTTCATATTTGTCTAAATACATCAAACCATCATCAGTGATTCTATAAAGACCCGACGCTTCCGAATAAGTAACCAAACCCCTTTCAACCGCAATAGCCAGGTAGCGTATCAGCTGTGAATGTGATACCATGGCGTTAGTCATAATGGTTGTCTTGTATTCCCAATCCTTTGTCGCAGAACGTAGTATAGAAGCCATTATTTCAATTTCAGAACGATTCTTCAAAGTACTAAGACCTAGTTTAGATGGTTCTCATGGTTTCAATAAAAGAGCATAGGACAAATTATAGAGACCAAAAAGTTTACAGACAATTAACTAATTAGAATCATTACTCCGACCAAAGCAAGAAAAGAGATGAAGTATAGAACTTACGATATTTGATAATTCATATGCAAAGGAGCTCGAGCATTGGACCTCCATAACAGGGCTTGAGGAGCGGAAACAAAGTAATAGCCAGCTAACATTTGTTAAAATCAAAAAAGCTCTAGCATTATAAGGCGCCACTAAGGGAGCAAGTTTTTTAAAGACGATGCAGAGGAGAGAGACTATATGATTAAGGAAAAAATTAAGGTGAATAGCAAGTTTTATCAAATAACACTAAACGATCAAACTCAAATGTATGCTTTAAGACTCAGACGACTTTATCAACAATCGTATACAGATGTAGATAGCTTCGATGAGGTCAGTTCTGAAATTTCAACAACTGTAAATAACCTTCTTAAACACGGTGTCTCTCCTGAGGTCAGAGAGGACGATATGGACGGTGTGATACAGCAAATGTTAAAAATATGCGACAAATCGCCTCATTGATGAAAATATGTACGAGTTTTTGCGGAATTCATGGCTTAGTCACTGTGTTTTTTACAGATTATGAATCTTAAAACCGAGCTATAAGCGTGAATTTCTCTTTATGAAAAATGCTTCAACCAAAAAGTGCATCAACCCTTCTTGTGGCTTATCATTTGATATTCATAATGACATTTACCAGTGTGCATGTGGTTTTCTTCTAGATGTCAAATATTCTGAAAGACCGTCCAAAAACTTGTCTGAGGTGTTTTTTGCTCGGCGCAATCACGGGGGCAACATCTATGATGAAAGTGGGGTCTGGCGTTTCAGAGATCTCCTTAATTTCTTAGGAATAGATACAAACAATATTGTTGACTGCTCAAGAACGTTAGTTTCTCTCGATGGAGCCGAAGGCAAGTTATCAAAGCCCTACAATATGACTAAAGTAGCCGAGTATGCAATGATGTCAAGTAGTAATTTGTTTTTGCAGCCTGAAGGATATAACCCAAGTGGCTCCTTTAAAGATAATGGAATGTCCACTGCGGTTACTCATGCAAAAATGCTAGGAGTAAAAAAACTAGTCTGTGCGTCTACTGGAAATACTTCTGCATCAGCAGCCATGTACGCAGCCAATGAAAATATGGAATGTGATGTCTATATTCCTAAGGGTGAAGTTGCGCCGGGTAAACTTGGTCAAGCGTTCCAATTTGGGGCACAGGTTATTCAAGTGGAGGGCAACTTCGACGATGCCCTGTCCGCATCCCTCACGGATTCGAAGTTAACGCATGGGTACACTGTAAACTCACTAAATCCGTTTCGACTAGAGGGACAAAAGACTATAGTGTATAGGGCTTTGGAACACCTGGGGTGGAATCCTCCTGACTGGATTGTATATCCTGGAGGTGCTTTGGGAAACATTTCTAGCTGCGGAAAATGTTTAATTGAGTTAGTTGAATGGGGATGGATAAGCAAAATTCCAAGGATAGCAGTGATAAACGCTGAAGGTGCTAGCTCTTTGTATGACCTAGTAAACGGCAAATTCGAAAATAAGTCTCTTCGCTGGAATAATGGTAGGCCAGATTTGGAATTGGTAGATCGATATTATCAGTATAAAGAAAGCAAGGGATTAAAGCCTAAAACCCGTGCGACTGCCATTCAGATTGGAAAGCCAGCGAATTTGATAAAGGCCTTAAGGGCTATTGATTTCACAAAAGGCCTAGTCACAACCGTTTCTGATCAAGATATGGCAGATGGGATGTCGGTCGTAGGACTAAACGGGTTCGACTGTGAGATGGCTTCAGGTGCGGTTCCTGCAGGAATACGAAGTCTCAGGCTAGAAGGCATTATTAAGCCTGAAGAGGTAGTAGTAGGCATACTTACCGGAAGACAAAAAGACCCGTCGATTCCCGTAGAATATCACACAAACAAATCAAATCGTTACGCAAAACCACCAACCGACAATTGAGATGCGCACTGCGAGTCATTTTACTTTACGTTGTCTATTGCCATTTTAACATTCGATTTTGATATTTCGAGTGCAAGTAGAAGGGCATCAGCCTTTTGCTCAGTTTCGCGCCACTCATTTAGTGGCACAGAATCTATTACGATGCCGGCACCTGATTGTACAAACGCGGTATTCCCATTTACGAATATTGTTCTAATAGCAATTGCAAAATCACAAGAGCCATTTGCTGAGAAGTAACCGAGGGCCCCAGCATATGGTCCTCTATCTTGTGTTTCCAACTCTTCAATTATTTGCATTGCACGTGGTTTTGGGGCTCCTGAAACGGTCCCTGCGGGAAAAACAGCCTTAAAAGCATCGAATGAGTCGTTATCTGGACGGAGAATACCGGTCACATGAGATATAAGATGCTGCACATGACTAAAGCTATTAATTTTCATTAGTTCTTTGACTTTAACTGTTCCGAATTCGCTCACTTTTCCAATATCATTGCGTGCTAAGTCTACAAGCATGGTATGTTCAGCTATCTCTTTTTCATCAGATAGTAGATCCTGCTTTAAGCGCTCGTTTTGATTTCTATCTTTCGTAATCGGGCGCGTACCTGCGATCGGAAAAGTTTCAACGACATTACCTGTCACACGTAGTAACATCTCTGGGCTAGATCCGATTATTGCTCTATTTCTGATTTTGAAGAAGTACATATACGGTGACGGATTAATCCTTCTTAAGTTCGCATAAACTTCCATGAGATTGCCTGAAGTTTTGAATGTAGTTCGTTTTGAAAGGACAACTTGAAAAATATCGCCATCATACAGATATCTCTTTGCCTTTTCAACCATTTCCACGAACTCTTCGCGAGATAAATTTTGCTTAGGAATCGTGGTCGAAAACGTCCCTTGGCTTGGACGAACACTCGCATTCATTAAGATCTTTCTTACTTCATCTAGTCTTGATTTTGAATCCAATGAAAAATAGTAAGGCTGCCTCTTCAAATGATCGTAAAGTATTCCATCTGTGTATACCCCAAATTCTAGTAGAGGGAAGTCAGATTTCAAATTTTTCCGTTTGCGTAATCTTTCCCAGAATCGTATTGCGTCATAGCTGATATATCCCACTGCACCGCCCAAAAATCTGAATCTGTGATCTGAAACCGAAGGCACAAATTCTCGAAGCTGACTCAAGGGATCTACGACCTCCCTTACCTTCTCAACGCCAGAACGTTTACGAATTCTTATATGATTGGAATCACAAGAAATAGTTAGGTCTGGATCAAATCCGATTATAGATACTTCGGACAGTACTTTTGGGCCAGATAGAGACTCAAGTATGAAGGTGCTGTCATAATTATGGAACAGCTTTTGAAAGATAACGAATTGGTCATCGGTCGATTCGACTTTTTCTATTTTAACTTTCATTTCTAACATCCATTTAGAATTATCTGGGATGCAGCTATACTTTTACTCTAGTTGTGATGCGAGTTTCATAGTTTGATAGTTTAGCAATCTAGTCACCCAGACTATATCAAATCTGACAAGTCATCCGTTCCTCCGATAAATCCTCTTGGAGGCAATGGCTTTCTTCCCAAGAAACCTTCTTCTTTTGTATGCCAAAATTTGATTTCAGACTCACCTAGCTTCCAACATAGCCAAACCTCTTTATCAAACCGCTTGCATGGAAAGTCAACCAGACCTTCTTCTACACTTTTTATAACTATTCCCATAGACTCTAATCCTTCAATTGCCCTATATAGTGCCGTTACTGCAACATTTAGTTCTTGCTTTTTTTTAATGAATTCTTCTAAATCGGAATTCAATTCTAAAGTCCTTTGTAGCTCTTCATGCAACTCCAAGACATGGTTTTTTTGACAAAGAATATCGTTAAACTTCTTACTCACTTCGGGGAGGGTGTTATTTGCATCCTGTGGAGTATAAATTCTGAACATCCAACAAGCTTTTTGCAAAAGTGGACAATTTATATATTGCTTTGAGGAAAGCCCTTGCTACGTCTGCCCTTTTTTGCTTTGGGTCTATCTATTTTCAGCCCATTTTTGCACTTAGCAGAACACGCGTGTTTAAACCTATCTAAGTCACCTAGGCCGTGAGGATAATTTTCCCACATATTAGACCGGCCAAACAGGTTATCTAGCTTAGCAGAAGCAGATAATGAGAACTTGTTTATTGTCAAGTGTAAGGATTCATGGCTTAAAAGAGAAGATGCAATTTCGACAATTTTCCCATAACTGTGGTACTGGCGCCAGGTAGAGTAATTTGAAATAAAGGCTCTCGACCTTCCATAATATGTGACGAACATTAATCCTCGCTTCCCAGCCATTCCTTTAAGTGCAAGATCTACCACCAATCAACCTCAGCCTGATTTGATTTATCTCGCCCCCAAGTTTGATTAAGTTATCTTAATAATATCTGGTTAAAATTTTTGAACTTATTATGCTTTTTGTGAAATGTTGCTTCCTAAGGACGAGAAAAATTGATGCTAGGCCTTTTTTTATAAATAATAAAACGTCGAGGAATTTGTCAATACCTGTCGGCGATCTAAGAATATTGCAAAAAACTCAACTAAAAGTAATAAAACTCGTTAGCCTCGCAGGAGTTCCCAGAGATGTGGATCAGGATCAACAAAAAGCATTCGACGTTCTAAAACTCAAAATGAATTCGATAACATTAATTCGAGAAGACAATTGAATATACCTCATTGAGTTCTATTTCAAATAGACAGCCTCTCGAATTATCCCAAGGCCCAAGCCGTGCCCTAAAAATATCGTTGTCAGCCTATGAATTCGCTCTTCAAGATTCCAGTCCTAGGAACCTTATCGAAAGGGCATTTAAGGTGAAGGATTCAGTATTAACACTAACTGACCTGCAGGGAAAGACTACAGTAATGAGACTCGACAATTTTGATTCTATCTACATAGTTGGAGCTGGAAAAGCTACTGGTGCGATGTCTTCTAAAATCTCCTCTATACTCAAGAATAAACTTTCTGGCGGAGCAATAACTATCCCTCGGGGCCTTGGAAATCGCAACCATATCCACTCGGTAGAAATAACAGAGGCGGGTCATCCATTGCCGGATAAAGCTGGCATAAAAGGATCTAAGAAGATCGTAGATGTACTTAGAAAGACTACGAGAAATGATTTGGTGTTCTGTATGATTTCAGGAGGGGGGTCATCTCTCTTGCCACTACCTATCAATGCTATTACCTTAGAAGATAAAAGAGATATGACAAAAGCACTATTGAAAGTGGGTGCAAGCATCAATGAAGTTAACATGGTACGTAAGCACCTGTCACTGGTTAAGGGTGGCCGACTTGTGCGGTATGTGCCAATAGGTTGTACCGTTGTCACCCTAATCATGTCAGATGTTATAGGTGATCCAATGGGGAGCATAGCCTCAGGCCCGACAGTACCAGACGATTCGACCTTTAGAGACGCAGCAAAGATCCTGAAAAAATACGGTTTATGGCGAGAACTAGGGTGTCCAATTACTGAAGCAATAATGAAAGGTATGAAAGGTGAAATTCAAGAGACACCAAAGCGAGGAGATCCAATCTTCGAGAATGTTCACAATATATTGATAGGAAATAATGCAACCGTATGTAACAGTGCAGTAAGATATCTAAAGGCACACATAGGCGTAGTAAGAAATATGGGATCGTCATTCTCTGGCGAAGCCAGAGATTTCGGAGCATACCTAGCAAAATTGGGCAAAGAAACTATCACATCGAAAAGACCAATAGCTATCGTTTTGGGAGGGGAGACTACGGTCAGACTTATTGATTCCGAAGGAATTGGAATTGGAGGCCGCAATCAGGAAGCGATATTATCTGCTGCATTGAAGTGGAAGATTCCACCAGATTTTGATGCCGCATTAATATGTATGACCACCGACGGGATAGATGGTAACTCGCGGGCCGGCGGTGCCGTCCTAACGTCACGAACAATAGGCTACATAAAAAGAAGTAAAATTCAATTAGAGAGCTATCTAATGACACACAATAGTTACAATGCATTAAAGAGATTGAAGGCAGTAGCAATTACTCACAAGACTGGAACAAATCTTAACGACATTACGATTTTGTGTTCGATGGGTGGAAGTACTCGTTCTTCAAGATCCTAGATCTCGAATCTCGTTTCCTAAAAATTGGCTCAGTATTGCACTGAGATATCTTCGCTTGAGATTTTAGAAATAGAACCATCAGCCTTCTTCAATAAAAGCGACCCTTCGGAGCAAATCCCTATAAGCTCACCTGTCGTCCTACAATTAGTTTGATAGAGAGTGATTGTATTACCCATGCCTTCTAACCTGTCGCAGATTCTACTTAATATACCGACTATTTCATTTTCACGTGTTATATTACTAAAATGGCAATTAAATCGTTCAAGAAGTATTTTCAGAAGGGAATATCTGTTTACAAACCTACCAGATTGCTCCCTCTTGATAGAGGTGATAGAAGCCCCAGCTTCTGAATTAGCTCCCATTCCGCGTATAATAGTTTGAATATCTACGTTTACGTTGATTCCTATCCCCACTACTGAATAATAAATAAAACTTTCTTTTGTTGCTAAATCTACGATAATGCCGCATACCTTCTTACTATTGATTAAAATATCATTGGGCCATTTCACTCTGCACTTTAAATTAGTTTTAGATTCTATTGCCTCGCATATCGCCAAGATGGCTATGAAATTGAGGAGTACACTCCTAGTTGCATGAAGCTTTGGCGTTAGGATGATTGACAACCAAAGCCCACCTGATGGAGAAATCCATCTCGTATTTTGCCTTCCTCTTCCATTATCTTGCCTCTCAGCTAAAACTACTGTTCCATCTAATGTCTTCAGATCAGATTCGGCCATGGAAATCGCAACGTCTTGAGTTGATTTCAATCTTTTATAAAAATGAATTTTCTTCCCGATCACGATGGATTTTATAGTAAGTTATATATGAATCTCTGCCGACCATCATTGGTGAAAGGCGACCCTCTCTGACACCAATTCATTAAGAGTTAACTGCTGCATTACAGATTCGCTTTTGGCATTTCAACTTTAGGCTAACCAATATTTACCATTTAAAATTACGGACGCTTGTCTCAATTAAATGGGAATCTTTTATGTTAGCACGAGGATTATCTTCGTTGCCTATTCTTCGAAAGTATTTAGTATCTGAGTGAAGAACTCTGACAAGTGAGAGTTCGAAGTAAATCCAAAGGTACATTGACATTGAGGCTCAATTTACTATATTTTGCTTCGCTGAGAGAAGTTACAGGAGTGTCAAGTGAGATAATCTATTTAGCAAATAAGTCAACTTTGGCTGAACTCGTGACCGAAATTGGGGTAATTCATCCAGGATTGATAGACTTAAACTTCCAGGTTGCAGTTAATAGGAGAATGGCTGCAGGGAGATTACATTTGCAAGATGAGGACGAAATCGCTATTTTTCCTCCTGTAACTGGTGGATAATACGGATTTTATGTCAATTCGGAATAAACACCCAAAAAAAAGAATCACGAATGCTACTATCTATCCCTATAAGATTGTAGCTTGGGTTATGGACAAGAAAGCTGGCGGAACGGCCGTGTTCATAGGTAGTGTTAGGGAAGACGGCCAGATGGGAAAAATAGTGGGCATTAGATACGAATCATATTTGGAGATGGCAGAGGATAGAATGCTAAGAATTGAGAAGTCTGTTCTCAATAAGTACAAGATTTTAAGGGTAAAAATGATTCATAGGATCGGAGACCTTTCCGTAGGGGAAATAAGCGTAGTCGTTGCAGTTTCTGCACCCCACAGAGCAGAAGCCTTTCGAGCGTGTCGTTATGTGATCGAGAGGATTAAGAAGGAAGTACCAATTTGGAAAAAAGAAAAGTTGGATGGAGGCATTGGAATATGGGTCAGAAAGTAGCTCAAATATTCAATCCTTTACGATATTCTTATTGACTTAAGTTCTATTTGGGCTACTAATGTTTATGATTCTCAAGCATTTCGAATGCGTGATAGATTCCGCCTAGCAAAGGATCTAAGGACTCAGATATTGCTCTTGGGTTACCAGGTAGGTTTATCACAATTGTTCTATTTCGAAGGCCTGCTACGCCCCTTGAGAGCATCGAAAAGGGAGTCCTGCGTTGACCATGTGCTCTGAGCGCATCGGCGATTCCATCCAGTTTTTTCTCTATTATTGTCAGAGTTGCATCGGGAGTGACATCTCTTGACCCAATTCCAGTACCACCGCAGGTCAAAACTAGGTCAACTCTCATCTCGTCGCACAATATTCGTAATTGGTCGATTATGAGGTCTTTATTATCGGGAATTACTTCATAAGAAGCCACATCAAATCCAACCCTTTCTAACCTATGGATGATAAGCCTGCCAGATTTGTCTTGGCTCTTTTCTCGAGAATCGCTCATCACTAGGACCGCTACGCTACGTTTCCTGAAGTTTTTAGTAACCCGCTTGAAACCGCCTTCCTTCCTTACGAGTCTAATAGACCCAATTGCAATCGAATTGTCCACAGGCTTGAGCATATCATAAATAGTCAAGGCAGCGACTGCAACTGAAGTAAGTGATTCCATTTCGACGCCTGTTTTCCAAATACTCTTCACTTGGCTAGTAACTTTGAGAGATTCTTTCATTATCGTTATACCTACTTTTACATCGTCAATCGGGATAGGATGACAGAATGGGATTAGATCTGAAGCTCTTTTTGCGGCCATCGAACCAGCTAAGATCGCAGCATCAATAATGTTGCCTTTGGGCCCTATCCCCTCTTTTACCAGCCGCATGCTACGAGGGCTGATTGTTACGATCGCTTCAGAAGTAGCCAAACGTAAGGTGTCAGGCTTTGGACTGACATCTATTGTCCCGTAATTAGAATGGATTAACGGTCGTCCCTTCAAGGTATGATCAACATACATTCGGTTTATAAGAATCCAATCGTTTGGTATGGAATTGGATGAGATCTCATATTCATAGAAAAGTGACTAACAATCAATTTTGTAAAAGGAGAAAGGTCTAGGAAGCATTAACAACTAATTCGAAGATCAATTTAAGAATTAAACTTCATTGCTCCATAAGCGCTCTTCAATTTACTAAGCCCAAAAATGAACAGGCATATGGATGCGACAGCAACTACCGCTTGTACTACGGACATCAAGATCCTATCGAATCGTCCATCCCCTTTAAAGAAAATCTGTAATGATGGTACAAACGAGATTAAAAATGCTGCAACGGCAAGTATCATTAGCCATATTATCGTGATAAAAGTAAATAGGTTAAAATATTCCAAGCAAATCGATGGTAGTACATCAATGGAATAAAAGGATATTCTTTGCAGCCAATTCAAATCAAGTGTTTAACTGGTCATTTAATCCTTGGCGACTCGATGCCGTGAGCTGCGTTATATTTCTAATTGACTCCAGAAATCGACGCTAGGAGTTTTCTAGTGATTATGCGATCCTGGCATTANATAAAAGGCATTTTCGAAGGTTCAATTTCTTCATCGATACATGGCCAAACGGCCCTTTCTTATTGCATATGCCCAACAGTTCTATGGTATAAAGCTCATAAAAAGTGTACCTGACTAATCGAAATCTTTAATTTGTAGAAGTATAAATTTGATACTCTATTGACCTCAACGATGAAGATAACTGACAATACTAAAAAAGCACTCCTAAAAATAGGTGCAGAGTATACCATAACTGATGGTAAAGATAGGACTCTTGAATCGATAGTCAAGCTACTCATTGACGAACACAAACAGAAATCCAAGATTCCAAAGCAATCATCATGACTGCACGATTTGCCTGACAAATACACTATCGCTTGTATTCATCGGGAGTCTATTATTGCTAGACCGAGATGGAGACCCTCAGATATTAAAGGAGATATGTTGAAGAGTTGCATTTTTAATAATTGAACGTCTTGCTGGAGCTTGAATCAAGTGACCCAAAGATCTATTTTCTACATGACAATTTAAGTCCAAGTAGTTAGATTGAGTCGTTGTAGAGGAGAGTATTCAAAGTAAAAATCAAGAATTCATTTGATTTTGGGGGGACATACATAGGCCTAATGCATTGGCAAAACAAAGTTGAATTTGGAGTTTAGAACGTTAGTTAAGCGGGCCCGTCGGGAGTCGAACCCGAGACAGCCGGATTTCTTCGAACGTTTAAAAGTCCGGTACTCTACCTGGCTGAGCTACGGGCCCCATTAAACATAGCCTCAGGCTAGGTTTAATTTATTTTATTCACTAACGCTGAAATTAATACTTGGTCAAGGAAAACATTTTAATTGCCTGTTCTGAGGTTTGGATTGTGCGCCCGGGTAGTATAGAGACATACTATTTGTCAGTAGTCGTATAATCCGGTCTAGTATGTGGGACTGTCACTCCTTCGACCCGGGTTCGAATCCCGGCCCGGGCGTTCAATGCAAGATTTTGGAATTTGTACTATGGATTCGTGATAATTGAAGCTAAATCAGAAAAGAGCGAATCACTGCTGACTGCCAAAAATGAAACCCTTTCGTTTCCTGTCAGTGAAGAGTCCAATTCTGAACCGTTGGGAGCAAACAGCTTTCCTCCAGCCTCCTTTACAACAAGATATGCTGCTGCAACGTCAGTTACGCGAATTTTACCTCTAATGTCTATGTAAGCATCCAAGAGCCCACTCGCCAAATAGCACAATTCCAAGGCATTCGCTCCAAACTGTCTAATATGTTTGGAAGTCGAAACAACTCTCATCAGCCTAGTGATGATTCGAGGATCAGCGTTAGACAAGTTCAGGCCTATGATCAATTCCCCTGCGTCATGATAGTTGATACCAGCTGTGGCATTGTTAACTTGAATTGCTATTTCGTTCTTGTAGGAACCCATATTGGATACAGCATGATATATATCGCGATTTGATAGATCCATTATGGCTGCAGCCTGAACCGAGCTCAATTTTTTATCTGTGGCATAAGCTAAAGAACAGCAAGTGAATGGAATTGCTCTGGTGGCATTGGTGGTTCCATCGACTGCATCAATCACCAAATAGCCATCTGCCCCCTCTATAATGCCTGCTTCTTCAGCAATTACAGTAGGCCTAAAATTATGCTTCTTCAGAACTTCGAAAACTGCAGCCTCAGCTTCTAAATCTATTTTTCGACTCACATCGCCTCCTGCCCCAACGCTGAATTTTTCATTTCCGGATTCAGTTCCGACTAACCCTTTAGTCGTGTCAAAAACACGAAAACATATTTCTTTTAGTAAACCTGAAATGCCCGGCCTCATGGCTTTTTCAGGGAATCCTCAATTGTTCTAAGCATACCTATTTTTACTGAGGCGAAAATCATCTCTTACGTTCTTTTCTTCCAAGAGGCCTGCTCAGATCGAGATCTCCTCTGTGTTCTTTTTTCCCTTTATTGTCCTATATAGCCAGACTTTTGCTGCTAGGTATAAACTGTAGAGCAAGAATCGGGATTGCATAATACATGAACTGATAAATAAAGTTATAAAGGTGTTGGAAAGACTTGTCCCATCAAGTTCAGAAACACAGGTTCGGGGGGCCATTGACACCTATTAGTCTTTTCATTGGGCAAAAGATTCCCCACCTCAAATGGAATCCTTACTTGTGATCCAATAATTGCTCCTCGTTAAATAGTACTATTATCTAAGCGTTTTCAATTGTTATTGGCAAGTCTTAATGTATCTGGCTCAGAAGCTTAATATTTCAACCAATCAAGTGAAGAAGAATATTCATTTGCACTAATAGAAACCTCTCTAAAACTTTGATTGACTATCTTGTTCTCACCCATACCAGATTTATTGGATTACCGTTCACGCACAATCTACCCCAATTAAATGTTGCACGCTAGAAAGAGACCTTAATTTTGTTTCATTTTAATGATGTCAATACTGCTAGATTTAGGTTTAACATCGATATTATAATAAACCTAGAAGTTGGGTGGTTACCTAATGTCTCGATTTTTGAACAGCCCCTTTTGAACATCCATTTCTTAATTTATCAGAACCCATATCAAGTTAAGTTAGGATAAAACTTAAGGCTCTGGAAACACCTGCCGTTTCCCCAATATTTTGTTGGAACTATAGATCTAGCCACAAAGTAGAAGTCGCCAATACGTTACTACAGTTAACAAATGAAGACATACATTTATCCCCTAATCTGAAGATTGTACAAGCGTAACGGAAGCAGTAGCTACTAGCTACTATTTACGATAGTTTGGGCGGGCGTGTCCTAGCACTGCTCATGTCAGATAAAAGCCAAAAATGCCCTGAGTTACAGACTGTCTTATCCTTGTAAATCACTTTGGAATAACTTGATAAATGGAGAAACTAGCACTTAATTTAATAGGCGTGCGCGAAAATTGCGATTTTAGCTGCCGTCCGTTTGCAGCAAAAGCAGACTTTTAGCTGGTTCGGAATTACCTCCTGCCCCTCTAATGGAATAACTCTCAAATCTGCACCGGTTTCCTCTTTAACTCTAATTTCACAATCCTGATTGCCACACCATGCCGTAGATATGAAACCTCCTTTTCCTAGGCTAATTTTAAAGGAGTCATAAGTATCGACTACAGTCATGTTTTGGGTCATGTTTTCTTTTGCCCTGCGGAAGAGATTCTCTTGAATCTCTTTCAAAATGGATGATACTGAGTTCACCACGCTCGATCGGCTTATCTTGAATTTTTGAGTCGTATCTCTCCTAACGAGTTCTACCTGCGCTTCCATAATATCTCTTGGTCCTAGGTTTATTCGTAGAGGTATTCCCTTGAGTTCCCATTCGTTGAATTTCCATCCCGAAGTATACTCTTCTCTATCATCAATCAACACCTTAATCCCTGACTTCCTCAATTCATCGCCTATCTCATGTGCCCTTAATTTGACATTCTGAGCTTCATCGTCCCTAAAAATCGGGACAATGACTGCCTGTATCGGAGCGATACAGGGCGGGAGCACTAGGCCCTTGTCATCTCCGTGCGTCATTACAATAGCGCCTATTAGCCTCCATGAAATACCCCATGAGGTTTGCCATACAAAACACTGCTCGTTTTTTTGATCGAGATACCGTATCTCGAAAGGTTTGGAAAAGTTCTGGCCCAGGTGATGTGAGGTGGCTACCTGCAGTGCTTTGCCATCCGGCATAAGGCTCTCAAGGGTCATAGTATATACTGCTCCAACAAATTTTTCCCGATCACTTTTCAAGCCTGCAATTGTTGGAACTGCTAGAAGTTCCTCTATTAACCTCTGATAGATTCCTAAAATTAACATAACTTCTATCTGAGCGTCTTTTTCGGACAAATGCGCCGTGTGACCCTCCTGCCATAGGAATTCCGAATTACGAATAAAAGGCTTAGTATTCTTTATCTCTGCCCGCAGGGCAGAGTTCCAGAAATTGATTTTTAGTGGGAGGTCCCTATAACTTTCAATCCATTTAGAAAATGATGCATAGACAATTGTCTCGGACGTTGGTCGTAATGCCAGTCGCTCAGAGAGCTCAGTTCCTCCAGCTTTCGTGACCCAATAAACCTCAGGAGTAAATCCCTCAAAATGGCTTTTTTCTTTTGACAGGAGAGACTCTGGAATTAACATAGGCATAAATCCATTCTGGTGGCCTGTTTCCTTAAGGTCGTCATCCAGTAAGTTCCTGATAGTGTTCCAAATCTCGTATCCATATGGTCTGACTACAATTGAGCCCTTAACGGGAGAATAGTCTGCCAATCCTGCTTTGACGATTACTTGTGTGTACCATTCACTAAAATTCACATCCTTCTTTACTGTAATACCACTGGCGTGAACCCTCAACGAAAAAATGCGGTTTATCTAGGTTTATGAAGTTTTGGAGTTATGACTCATAGAGGTTCACCCTTACAATACACCTGTCCGGTGACCCTGCTGTTAAAATTCTTGCACACATAGCACTGAACGAATCCTACTTCTGTTTTCAAAACGGGGCAGTCTACAGCCTCTAATTTCATGCGCTTAAGCATTTTTGGGCTCACACCTTTGAGTTTTAACTTTCCTTTGTCGTCCATCATTCCGATCCCACGTAGCTCGGCCTTTGCCTCGTCCGATAATTTCATTGATTTTTCGACTTGTTTTACAGGGACTAAATATTTTGTACCTGTGCTTTCACTCATCTGTTGAACTCCATCACTAATCCTCTATAAGATTTTTTTCCCGATCAATTATCAAGATAAAATTAGTAATGGGTGTCAACTACTGATTACACGTGCCAGTACAAAATATCGGAAGGATACCATCGGTCTAAAAACTATCTGCTTACGATCTCACAACGAATGAGCTTCAGATTTCACTTTATACTTGAGCCAAGTTCTCAGTAACTAATCGCTTTAAAAAAACCTATCTTTCTGTGCTTAGTTGAGAGGTACACAATAGATGTCAGAGCGAATGAAAGATAATTTTCAATAAAGTTAATATATTGCAAATGATCTTGGTGAGAGTCAGAGCACATGTTATTATGCTAATTATCTTTGACGTAGAAGGGGTCCTTCTCAACGCAGAGTTTCTCCCAGTGCTAGCTCAGCTCATGGGACCAGAGAAAGAAAAAGAGATTTGGGACATTACTAAACAAGGTATTAGAGGAGACATAAAATGGGAAGAGGGGCTTAGGAAACGCGTGGAAGCTCTTCGGGGGATCAAAAAAGAAGAGGCAGAAAAAATCGGTTTTAATTTGCAGATAATGCCTGGTGCAAAAGAGCTTTGTTTTGCGCTAAAAAGGGCTGGTTGGAAAATGATTGCAGTCTCTGGGGGTTTTAATATTATTACTGATCGTCTAAGAAGTGAGTTGGGATTAGACAAAATTTTTTCAAATGAACTGGTTTTTAGTAATGGCGTACTACATGATGTCAAGATAAATGTCACTTCAGATAAGGCTCGTGCTGTACGTGACACTTTGAATGAATGGGATATAGTACGTAGTGATACCGTGGCTGTTATAGACGGAGCAAATGATCTCAGTCTAATAGCAGTTGCAGGATTTACCGTGGGATTTTGTCCTGTGGATAAGGTTAGAGAAGTGGCTGATGGAGTGATAGAAATACGTGATCTTTCGCTTCTGTTAAATTTATTAGAGAAGAAATTCGGCAAAGCTGTCTTGGCCAGCATACATCAAGAATAATATCAAATATGATTAACTTGGTTTAGTACTTTGAGAGAGAAAATAGAGATAATTCCCATTCCCTTGGAACGTGATATTAAGGCCGGTGATAGACTCGACCAAATAATCCTGGAATCGATTAGCAAGTTTGGAAAATTATTAAACGGAGATATCCTCGTGGTTGCTCAAAAAATAGTTTCGAAGGCAGAGGGAAGAATAGTTAGTCTAAATAACATCAAGCCATCTTCCAAGGCGACAAAACTTGCCGAACAAACCAATAAAGATCCAAGGTTGATAGAGGTAATACTGAATGAGTCAAACCATATACTCAGATCTGAGCAAGGGGTAGTAATTGTAGAAACAAAAAATGGTATTGTATGTGCAAATGCAGGGATTGATCAAAGCAATGTGGAAAATGGAGATTGTTATGCTTCGTTGCTTCCAGAAGACTCGGATTCATCTGCCCGAAGCCTAAGACACTCTTTAAAATGCCTTGCAGGGGTCGATATTGCTGTAATAATAACTGATACCTTTGGCCGACCCTTTAGGG